>ERZ827363.35-NODE-35-length-124467-cov-10.403394_pt1 | contig 124467 bp, 131 predicted proteins | sample MGYA00519776_ERZ827363 | MGnify/ENA primary metagenome ERZ827363 (study PRJEB31778, sample SAMEA3449288) | human gut metagenome | biome: human gut; feature: human-associated habitat; material: faeces | place: United Kingdom | collected 2010/2012 ... | reverse complement strand
ATACTTGCAACCATGAAGGTAAAGGTCCATCTTGGGCAAACTCTTTATTCGAAGACAATGCTGAATTCGGATACGGAATGATGCTTGGTGTTAAGCAAATGAGAAATAAAATAGCTGAAACTATGCAAACTCTATTAACTATGGATATATGTGAAAGTGCTAAAGAAGCATTTAATGCATGGTTAGAAGCAAGAGAAGATGGTGAAGCTTCTAAAGCTGCTAGTGAAAAGGTACTAGAAGAATTAGCTGGAACATGTTCTTGTGCAGATGAAGAAGTAAAATCATTATTAGCTGAAATAGAATCAAGAAAAGATTACTTAGTTAAGAGATCTCAATGGATACTTGGAGGAGATGGATGGGCTTATGACATCGGTTACGGTGGATTAGATCACGTTCTTGCTTCAGGTGAAAATGTAAACGTGCTTGTATTTGATACAGAAATATACTCAAATACAGGAGGTCAAGCTTCTAAGTCAACTCCAGTTGCTGCAATGGCTAAGTTCGCTGCTGCTGGTAAGAGATCTAAGAAGAAAGACTTAGGTATGATGGCTATGAGCTACGGAAACGTATATGTTGCTCAAGTTGGTATGGGTGCTGATAAGAACCAATTAATGAAGGCTATAATAGAAGCTGAAAAGCATGATGGACCATCATTAATAATAGCATACTCTCCATGTATATCTCACGGAATAAAAGAAGGTATGGGTAGAGCTCAAGCTAACATAGAAAAAGCTGTTAAAGCTGGATACTGGCATTTATACAGATACAACCCACAATTAAAAGCTGAAGGAAAGAATCCTTTCACTTTAGATTCTAAGGAACCAACTGAAAGCTTCAGAGAGTTCTTAATGGGTCAAGTAAGATATGCTGCTATAGCTAAGCAATATCCAGACGTAGCTGAAGAATTATTCAATATGGCTGAAGAAAATGCTAAAGAAAGATACAATAACTATAAGAGATTAGCTGAAAACTTCTAATAGAAATATAGTTTGAAAATAAAGGATGGACAAATTTTGTCCATCCTTTTGTTGTAAATATGCTAAAATATAAGTAGTAATAATGTTTGGAGGTGTTAAATGAAAAATATTGAAAAAGAGCTTAAATACTTAAAAATATTATCAAAGCAATACCCAAGTATATCAAAAGCGAGTACAGAAATTATAAATTTAGAAGCTATTCTTAATCTTCCAAAGGGAACGGAGCATTTTTTATCAGATATACATGGAGAATATGAACCTTTTGTACATGTATTAAAAAATGCATCAGGAGTAGTTAAAAGAAAAATTGAAGAATTGTTTGGAAATACTATGATAGAATGCGAACGAAAAAGATTAGCTACTATTGTATATTATCCAGAACAAAAACTTGATTTAATCGAAAAAGAAGAAACACAAGAAGAAATAGAAGATTTTTATAGAATAACTATTCATAGGCTAATAGAACTTCTTAGATATTGTTCTAGTAAGTATACAAGATCAAAAGTAAGAAAGTTTCTTCCACAAGATTTCAGATATATTATAGAAGAATTATTACATCCTGATTCAAGTAGTCCTCACAAAGGGGAATATTATAAAAGTATTGTTGATAATATAGTTGATACAGATAGGGCAAGAGTATTTATAATTGAAGTATCTAAGGCTATACAAAAGCTTGTTATAGATAGATTACATATTGTGGGAGATATTTATGATAGAGGTCCAAGACCTGATATAATTATGGATACTCTTATGAATTATCATAATGTGGATATACAATGGGGAAATCATGATATATTATGGATGGGTGCAGCAGCAGGTCAGAAAGTTTGTGTAGCTAATGCCATAAGAATATCAGCTAGATATGCCAATCTAGATATAGTAGAAGATATTTATGGAATAAATATACTTCCCTTAGCAACTTTTGCTCTAGAAGCATATAAAGATGACCCATGTACAGAGTTTATGCCTAAGATGAGTGATGATGAAGCTTCTAAAACAGAAAAATCTTTAATAGCTAAAATGCACAAAGCTATAAGTATAATTCAATTTAAATTAGAAGCGGAAATAATAAAAAGAAGACCTGAATTTGAGATGAATCATAGACTTTTACTTGATAAAGTAAACTATGATGAAGGTTGTATAGAACTTAAAGGAAAAATTTATAAATTGAATGACAAGAACTTTCCAACTATAGACCCTAAAAATCCATATAAATTAACTTCAGGGGAAGAATCTGTAATCGAAAAACTAGCCATATCTTTTGAAAATAGTGATAAACTTCAAAAACATATTGGATTTTTATTCTCCAAGGGAAGTATATACTTAAAAACAAATGGAAATTTATTAGTTCATGGATGTATACCACTGACAGATGATGGAGATTTTATGTCTATGAAAATAGGAAATAAAGAATATAAAGGAAAAGCCTTAATGGATAAAATGGAATCTTATATAAGAAAAGGATACTTCTCTGACAAAAATCATCCTGATAAAGAATATGGAAAGGATATGATGTGGTATTTATGGACAGGTAAATGTTCTTCTTTATTTGGAAAAGATGATATGACAACTTATGAAAGATATTTTATAGAAGATAAAGAAAGTCATAAGGAAAATAAAAATCCATATTATTCATTAAGAGAAGAAGAAGATATACTTAAGAAAGTTTTTGATGAGTTTGAATTAGATTTTGAAAGTGGCCATATTATTAATGGTCATGTGCCAGTGAAAAGTAAAAATGGAGAAAGTCCCGTCAAAGCAGGAGGTAAGATTTTAGCTATAGATGGTGGTTTTTCTAGAGCATATCAAGGTAAAACTGGAATAGCTGGGTATACTTTGATTTATAATTCACAAATGATGCAATTAGTATCTCATGAACCTTTCTCTTCAGCAGAAGATTGCATTTTACATGAAAATGATATATTGTCTACATCTATAATAGTAGAAAAAAGAGACCAGAGAATGTTTGTAAGAGATACTTATGATGGGAAAAAGATACTTCAAGAAATTAACGATTTGAATCTTTTACTAATGGCATACAAAAAAGGTTTAATTAAAGAAACTTAAAGTGATAAAAAACTGTCAAATAAATATATATTTGGCAGTTTTTTTATAAATAATATTAAATTAGTAAGATTATAAATATGACGAAAAATAGAAAATAATAAATGAAAATGTTTTTATAATATAAAAATCATACAAAGAAATAAGCTATAAGCCTTGAAATTTCAATAAAAAAGGCTAGTTTTTAAATAGTCATATTTTTGACAAACTATAAGAAATACAGTATAATAACCAATGTATTTAAATTGAATAAGAGGTGGAAAAAGTGGAGAAGATTAAAATTCAACCCGTATTGGTTGGTGGAGATATAAACTGCTACTCTGTAGCTAGAGCTTATCATGAAGCATATGGAGTAAAATCAATTGCATTTGGTAAAATGTTACTTGGAGCAACAAAAGATAGTAATATAATAGATTTTAGAATAGATCCTAATATGGGAAATAAAGATGAGTTTATAAAAGTTTTATTAAAAACTGCAGATGAACTTGCTGAACCTAATAAAAAACTTATAATTCATGGATGTACGGATGAGTATGCTGAATTAATAATAGATTATAGAGATGTTTTATCTGAAAAATATATAGTGCCTTATATAGGAGCTGAGCTTAAAGATAAACTAATAGAAAAAGAATTATTCTACAATATGTGTGAAGAGTATGGTTTAGATTATCCAAAAACATATATATACAATAAAGGTGATGAGATAGGTGATTTTGGATTTAATTATCCAGTTATATTAAAGGCATCTGATAGTATATCATTCTTCCAAAATGCTTTTGAAGGAATGAATAAAGCTTATCTTATACAAGATGAAGAAGAATTCAAAAGAGAAATAGAAAAAATATATTCTCATGGTTATGAAAAATCTATGATAGTTCAAGATTATATACCTGGAGATGACTCACATATGAGAGTTTTAACTTGCTATTCAGACCAAAATGGTAAAGTTAAAATGCAATGTTTAGGACATGTTTTATTAGAAGAACATACTCCAAAGGGAATAGGAAATCATGCAGCTATCATTACTGAATATGATGAAGAAGTTATGACTAAATTTAAAAACTTCTTAGAAGCAATTAACTACACAGGATATTCAAACTTTGATATAAAATACGATGCAAGAGACAATAAATACAAAGTATTTGAAATCAACTTAAGACAAGGTAGAAGTAACTACTATGTAACTTCTTCAGGAAACAACATAGCTAAATATGTAGTTGAAGATAGAGTTTATAATAAAGAACTTGACTTAAAAGTTCAAAAAGAACCATTCTTCTGGAGATGTATACCAAAACAAGTTGTTTACAAATATGTAAAAGATCCTGAATTAGTTAAAAAATGTAAAGAACTAGATACAAAAGGTAAATCAGCAACATCTTTTGGATATAAAGCTGACTTAAAAGGAAACTTAAAGAGAAGTTCATATATATTCCTTTATTATGTGAATCAATTTAGAAAATATAAAAAATATTGCAAGTAGATTGGTGATAATATGAAAAATAAAACTGTAGGTGTTTTAGGTGGATTAGGACCAATGGCTTCTGTTTATTTTTACGAGATGGTTGTAAATATGACAGATGCAAAGATTGATCAAGAACACGTTGATATGATAATAACAAATAGAGCAACAACACCAGATAGAACTGCTTTTATAGTTGGTGAATCTGATGAAGATCCATCAAAAGTTCTAATTGATGATGCGAAAAAGTTAGAAAATTATGGTGTAGATTTTATTGCAATGACTTGTAATACAGCTCATTATTTTTACAATAAAATAGCAAATAGCATTAATATACCAATGCTTAATATAGTAGAAGAGACAATAAAACATGCTAAAGCTACTAATCATAAAAAACTAGGAATTCTTGCAACGACAGGAAATATAAAAACTAATTTATATCAAGATATGTGTGAAAAGTATGAAATTGAATATATGATTCTTGATGAAAATAGACAATCTCAAGTAATGGATATAATTTATAATGATATAAAAAGTGGTAAAAGTGCTGATATGAATAAATTTAATTCCATAGTAGAATACTTGAAAGAAAATAATTGTGATGGTGTAATCTTAGGATGTACTGAACTATCAATATTAAAAAATGACAATAATTTAGATGGCCATTTTTATATAGACTCTTTAGAGATGTTAGCTAGAGAAACTATAATAAAAAGTGGGAGAAAATTAAAATAGAGTAGGTAATCTACTCTATTTTTTAGAATGAGAAAGGAAGTATGTTATGAAATTATTTAAACTAATGGAAGATGTAAGTTTTACATCAAATTTACCTTTAGAAGAAATTAATGAAATTGAAATAAAAGATATAGCTTATAACTCTAGAAATTGTGAAGATGGATTTATGTTTGTTGCTTTAGTGGGAGAAACAGTAGATGGACATAAATTTGTAAGAAATGCCTATGATAATGGAGCTAGAATATTTTTACTTCAAAGTGGAATGGAATCTGATAAAAATGTTATGGGTCTACCAGAAGATGCTGTTAAAATATTTGTTGATGATACTAGAATAAGTTTGTCAAGAGTATCTCATAACTTCTTTAATAAACCATCTGAAAGTTTAAAGATAGTAGGTGTTACAGGAACAAAGGGGAAAACAACAATCACAAATTATATTGCTACAGTACTAAATGAAGCTGGTATAAATACAGGAGTTATTGGTACGAATGGTACATTCTTTAATGGCACTTATGAAGTAACTGCTAATACAACACCAGAAAGTTATGAACTTCATAGAATATTTAGAAAAATGCTTGATAATGGCGTGAAATGTGTGTCAATGGAAGTTTCATCAGGTGGAATAATGCAAAATAGAGTAGAAGATGTTGATTTTGATGTGGCAATATTTTCAAACTTATCACCAGACCATATAGGTCCTAAAGAGCATCCTACTTTTGAACATTATTTACAATGTAAAGCTAGATTATTTAAAATGGCTAAGCATGGAATTATAAATATAGATGATAAATATGCTGAGAATATAATAGATGCAGCAACATGCAATATTGAAACTTTTGCCATAGAAAATAATGCGGATTTAACTGCTGATAATATAGTTTATTCAAAAGAAATAGACTCTTTAGGAGTAAGTTTTGAATGTAATACAAAAGAAGAAAAATTCCCTTGCTATATATGTTCTCCAGGAACTTTTAGTATATATAATGCTTTAGCTGTAATAGCTGTTTGCAAATACTTAGGAGTAAAAAGAGAAATAATGGTGGATGCATTAAAAAATGCAAAGGTAAACGGAAGAGTTGAAGTTTTACCAATACTTCCATATGCAACAATAGTTGTTGATTATGCTCACAATGGAGTGAGTTTAGAAAATATATTACAAACTCTTAAAAATTATGATCATAACAGACTAATATGTTTATTTGGCTCTGTAGGAGGAAGAACTGAAATAAGAAGAAAAGAGTTGGGAGATGTGGCTGCTCGTGAATGTGATGTAGCAATACTTACAGCAGATAATCCAGACTTTGAAGACCCAATGAATGTAATAGATGATATAGCAAAATCTTTTGAAGGTTCTTCTTGTGAAGTAATAAAAATATCAGATAGAGAAGAAGCTGTAAAATATGCTGTGAAAAATGCAAAAGAAGGAGATATGATAGTATTTGCTGGAAAAGGTCATGAAAAATACCAATTAATTAATGGTCAAAAACTTCCTTTTGATGAAATTGCCATAGCAAAAGAAGAAGCTAAGAAGGTATTAGAAGAAAAATCATTATTAGCTTAATTAAAAATATAAACTAAAATAAGAAAGAGGACAAGTTTAAAATATTTGTCCTCTTTTTAATTATTAAATAAAAATTTTAATAATTAATGTATATTAAAATAAATTTAATTTTTTTATGAAATAGGCAATATTATACTATTATAAAATTGATTTTTGAAAATGCTTATGATATCATTTAATTAATTAGAAAATTAAGTAGTTTAATCATGACATCTAGATTTATTTAATCCTTTACCAGTCACATCAACTATTTTGTTAATAGCAGTATCAGAGAGAAAAACTATTTCTGATGGTTTTCCTTTTAAATTTTCACCAGTCATTTTAATACCATTAGAGTTTTCTATGTAAGAAATATCAAGTGTTCTTCTAAATATTTTATTAGTTTCTTTATCTTTTACTTCTATAGTTACTTCATCAGAACTAATAAAATCTATAGGTGTATTATTTGGAGTTAAATATTCGTTGAAGTAATTTAAAATGATATTTATAGTAGAATCTTTTAAGTATATTAATTCATCGCACGTTTTAGCATCAGATGTTGAAATTAATGAGTCAACCAATTTTTTTAAAACTTTTTCGTTACAAACAGTATCTTTAATCATAATAATAACCTCCAATATAAGCAACTAAATTGCTAATTAATAAATTTACATAAATTATAGTCCAAGTTTATTAATTTAGAAATAAAGAAATTTTAAAAGGGGGAAAAAAATTTGCTACTAAAAAAAATCCTTTATATCAATGGAGTAAAGAGAACTTTATTTGTTAAACCAGAAAGCAGTTTAGCTTCTGTACTACGTGAACAACTATTACTTACAGGTTGTAAAATAGGTTGTGGCCAAGGACACTGTGGTACATGTACAATCATTTTAAATAATAAAGCTGTACGTGCTTGTATAGTAAAAATGAAAAAGGTTGAAGATGAATCAGTTATTCAAACTATTGAAGGATTAGCAGATGGAGATGAACTACACCCACTACAAGTTGCATGGATGGGTCATGGATGTGCACAATGTGGATTCTGTAGTCCAGGATTTATAATGTCAGCAAAAGTTTTATTAGAAGAAAATCCTTCTCCAACTAGAGAAGAAGTAAGAGCATGGTTCCAAAAACATAAAAATTTATGCCGTTGTACAGGATACAAACCTTTAGTAGATGCAGTTATGGATGCAGCTGCAGTACTAAGAGGAGAAAAGAAAGTTGAAGATTTAGTATTTGAACCTGTTGGAAATGAAATATTAGGAACAAAATATATAAGACCTTCTGCAAAAGCTAAAGTAACTGGTACTTGGGACTTTGGTAATGATATAAACCTAAAAATGCCAGAGGGTACTTTGAAATTAGCTTTAGTTCAAGCTGAAGTATCTCATGCAAATATCAAAGGTATAGACTATTCTGAAGCTGAAAAAATGCCAGGTGTTTATAAAGTAATAACAGCAAAAGATGTTAAAGGTAACAATAGAATAAATGGTTTAGTATTCTTCCCAAGTGCTAATAAAGGTGATGGATGGGATAGACCAATACTTTGTGATGAAAAAGTATTCCAATATGGTGATGCTATAGCTTTAGTTGCTGCTGATACAGAAGAACAAGCAAAAGCAGCTGCTAAAAAAGTTAAAGTTGACTTAGAAGTACTTCCAGCTTATATGAGTGCACCAGCTGCTATGGCTGATGATGCTATAGAAATACATCCTGGAACTCCAAATGTTTACTTTAAGACAGATTGTATAAAAGGTGAAGATACTGCACCATTAATGGAAAAACTTCCAAATGTAGTTGAAGTTGAATCTTATTGTAGCCGTCAACCACATTTACCACTTGAACCAGACTGTGGTCAAGCGTATCAAGATGAAGATGGAAACTTAATTATAAACTCTAAGAGTATCGGTATCCACTTACATCATGCAATGATTTGTACTGGTATAGGTATAGACCCTGACAAATGTTTCTTAGTACAAAACCCAACTGGAGGAACATTTGGGTATAAATTCTCTCCAACTATGGAATCTATGTTAGGTGTTGCATGCTTAGCAACTGGAAGACCAGTTTCATTAAATTATACTCAATATCAAAATATTACTTATACTGGAAAGAGATCTCCAGCATTCATGAAGATAAAACTTGGTGCTGATGAAAATGGTAAGATACTTGCTCTTGAAGGTGAAAACTATATAGATCATGGTCCATATTCAGAATTTGGTGATTTATTAACTATGCGTCTTACTCAATTCGTAGGTGCTGGTTATGGTATACCAAATATAAGAAATACTTCTTACTGCGTATGTACTAACCATGCTTGGGGTAGTGCATTTAGAGGATATGGTTCTCCACAAAGTTTCATGGGAACTGATACTGCAATAGATGTATTGGCAGATAAAATGGGAATGGATCCATTTGAATTAAGATATATAAATGCTTATAGACCAGGAGATACTACTCCAACTGGCCAAACTCCAGAGGTATTCTCATTAGTGCCTATGATGGATGAAATGAGACCATTATATGAAGACGCTAAAAAGAGAGTTAAAGAAAACTCTACAGATAAAGTTAAACGTGGAGTTGGTGTATCAATAGGTGTTTATGGTTGTGGACTTGATGGTGCAGATTCATCTGAAGCTTATGCAGAAATCACTCCAAAAGGTGTAACAATCTATAACTCTTGGGAAGACCATGGTCAAGGTGCTGATGTAGCTACATTAACTATAGCTCATGAAGTACTTAAAAAAGCTGGATATAAACCAGAAGATATAAGCTTAGTAATGAACGATATGAAATTTACTCCAAACAGTGGTCCTGCTGGAGGAAGTAGATCAAACGTTGTTACTGGTAATGCAACTAGAATAGCTGCTGAAAACTTATTAAAATCATTAGAAAAACCAGATGGAACTTATCGTACTTATGACGAAATGGTAGCTGAAGGTTTACCAACTAAAGTTACAGGTAAATGGGTTGCTTCTATGTGTTCTGACTGTCAAATAGAAGATGGTCAAGGTGCACCATTTAGTAACTATATGTACGTTGTAAATATGCCAGAAGTTGCAGTTGATATGGAAACTGGTAAAGTTAAAGTTGAAAAATTCACTTGCTGGGTTGACTGTGGTACTATAATCAATAAGCTTGTAGTTGATGGTCAAGTATATGGTGCATTAGCTCAAGGTATAGGTCTTGCTTTGAGTGAAGATTTCGAAGATTTAAAGAAACATACTACATTAGTTAAATGTGGTATACCACAAATAGAAGATGTACCTGATGCTTTAGATGTACATTATGCAAAACCAGAGTATTCTAAGAGACCTGATGGACCATTTGGGGCATCTGGAGTTGGTGAAGGACCTTTAGCTGCACCACATCCAGCAATACTTAATGCTATATTTAATGCTACAGGAGCTAGAATAACTAAAGTTCCAGCTACACCAGATGTAGTAAAAGAAGCATTAGATGAATTAGCAAGTAAAGCAGAAGCTTAATAAGTGAATAAATAAGAGTGATTTAAAACTATTACTCTTGATTAAATAAAATAGAGGGCTTAACCTTAAGTAATTTTACAAGAGTTTAAGCCCTTTTTTTAGTCAAAAAATAAATAATTTTAGAAATATAATTTATTAAGGAGAATATATGATGGACAATCTTAGCCAAGAAAAATTAAAAGAATTAGAGAGTAAATGTATTCAAGAAGAAGAACCATGGTGCACAGCAATGTGTCCTATACATATTGATGCAAGACAATTATGTAAATTAGTATCAGAGGGGAATTTTACAGAAGGCAGAAAATTATATGAAAAAAGAGTTATATTTCCAAATATCATAAGTAGGGTTTGCGAGCAAAATTGTAAAGAGCAATGTAGAAGAAAAGGTTTAGGTAATTCAATAAATATAAGAAATTTAGAACTTGCATGTATGACTTATGGTAAAAAAGTAAAATCAAGAGTATTGTTAAAACCTAAGAAAAAAGAAAAAATCATTGTTTTTGGAACTAGTTTAAGTGGACTATCTTGTGCATTTGAATTAAAAAATAAAGGATATATAGTTGATCTTTATGAGAAGGAAAATATTTTAGGACAAGAAGTATATGAAATTTATAAAGAAATATTATCAGAAGAATTTATTAATGAAGATTTAAAGAAATTAAAAGATTTAGGTGTAAATATATGCTTAAATTCAGTTTTTGATAAATCGCAATTAGATAAATACAAAGAAAATTATGATGTAATAATTATTGATGGCAATATATATGATGAAAATTTAGATTATGATGAAATAACTTTACAATATGAAAATAATATTTTCTATATGCCTAAAAATACTTTATCAATAGAATGCGTAGGATTAGGTAAAAGAGTTTCCACATCTATAGATAGATTTTTCCAAAACAGTAGTATGACAGAAGGTAGAGAAAGAGAAGGTAGTTTTGAAACAAGATTATATACAAATTTAGATGGTATTGAAATTGAACAAGAAATAAAGCCTCAAAATAAGCAAAGTTATACAGAAGATGAAGCAATAGAAGAAGCAAAAAGATGTATAGACTGTAATTGTTTAGAATGTATGAAAGGTTGCGCATTTTTAAGATATTACAATTCATATCCAAAAAGAATGGCAAGGGAAGCATATAACAATTTAGCCATAGCTCTAGGAAATAGAACGTCTAATAAAATGATAGATTCATGTAATCTTTGTGGTCAATGTGCATCCATATGTCCAGGAGGTTTAGATTTAGGTGAAGTATTAGAATATGCTAGAAATAAAATGGTTAAAACTGATAAAATGCCACCATCAGCATTTGAATTTGCTATAGAAGATATGGAGTTTAGCAATGGAGAAGAATTTTTTACTGTAATAAATAAAGAAAATTTGAATTATGTATTTTTTCCAGGATGTCAATTAGGTGCATCTGAACCAGATTTAGTAAAAGTAATTTACAATGATTTAAATAAAAAATTAAATGATGAAGTTGGTATAATTCTTGGATGTTGTGGAGTAATTGGTAAATGGTCTGGAAATAGTAAAAAATTCAAAGAACAAATTGAATTAATACAAAATACTCTTAAAGATTTAAATAATCCAACTTTAATAACAGCCTGTCCAACTTGTTATAAAATTTTTACAGAGGATTTAAATGATGTAGAGATTAAGATGATTTATGATTATATAAATGATGAAGATTTAGAATTAATAGTAAATTATGAAGAAATTGCAATAGATGATCCTTGTACTGTTAGATATGATTTCAAAATGCAAGATAGAATAAGAAATATAGCTAAAAAACTAGGATTTAAGGTGGAAGAATTAGATTATAACAGAGATAAAACAACTTGTTGTGGATATGGAGGACTTACTTGTTTTTCTAATCAGGAATTGAAGGAAAATATCGTTTTATCGAGAATAAATCAAAGTAAACTAAATTATTTGACTTACTGTATAAACTGCAGGGATAGTTATTTATCTCAAAATAAACAAGCAAAACATATTCTACAATTAATATATAATTTTGATGGTAAAAACAAAAAACCTAATATTTCTGAAAGAAGATATAATAGAGTCCAACTAAAATTAGATTTAACTGAAAATAAGGAAGGATTAAATGATTATGATATTGACTTAATTATGAGTGAGGAACTAAAGGTAAAATTAGAAGAAAAGCTTATTTTAAACAAAGATATAAAAGACACCATATTATATGGAGAAGAAAATAAGCAAAAAATAATTAATAAAAATAATAATCATAATCTTGCTTATTGTAAAATCAAAAATGTTACATTTTGGGTTGAGTATACTATCGAAGATGGAAAATATTTAGTTTATAATGCATATAGTCATAGAATGAATATAGAGGTGGATTAGATGAAAGAAAGTTATGATGATTTTTACGATTACTCAAGTGAAAGTATGGTTTGTGCAAGATGTAATGAACCTTTGCAAAGGGGAAAAGTTACATTAGAATACCTAGGTAGTAGTTTTCCTGTTGAACTACCAAAGTGTCCTAAGTGTAAAAATGTATTCATAGACGAAAGTCTAGTATACTCAAAAATGTTAAGGGTAGAAAAAAATTTAGAAGATAAATGATAGATAAAAGAGATGTATTTAGTTTAGGTGGCTTAGATCTTGTAAATGAAGTAATAGATATGTACGAGCAAAAAGACAAAATAAAAGTACTAGATGTGGGTTGCGGAAGTGGATATTCTGTAAATTATTTAAGCCAACAGGGGTTTGATGCAACAGGAATTGATGCCTCTGAAGAAATAATAGAAATAGGTAAAAAGAAATATAAAAATGTAAATATAAAGGTAATGGATGCAAATAAAATTGATTTTCCAAATGATTATTTTGACTTAATTTTATTTGAATGTAGCTTATCAATTATGAGTGAACCTATAAAAATATTATCAAATTGTAAAAAATTTTTAAAAAAGGATGGCTTAATTTTATTAAGTGATTTTTTCTTTAAAAAAACTGATATAGAGGATGATACATACACTCTTAATTATTGGAACAGAGTATTTTCAGATTTGGATTTAAAAGTAATTAATTTTCAAGATAAAACATCACAGTGGCGAAATTATTTAGGAATGGTACTTTGGGAATATGGAGAATTATCAGGACTTCTTAGAGGTAATCAAAATTCTAAAATAAATAGTAATATACTAAAAAAAGAAACAGGTTATTTTTTAGTAACCTTGGGGAAAAAGGATTGATATTATGGATGAATTGTACATGGAAATGTTGGAATTATCATCTAAGGGATATTACTGTAGTCAAGTTATAATAAAAATTATACTAGAGTTGGAAGAAAAGGAAAACAGTGACTTGATAAGAGCTATGGGTGGTTTAATTGGTGGTTTAGGTTTTAATCAAAAAATCTGTGGAGCTCTTACAGGTGGTGTTTGTGCTTTGGGATATTTTGCATCAAAGGGTGAAGATGACGAAATAGAAGATGAAAATTTAAATAAAATGGTAAAGGAATTAATTGATTGGTTTGAAGGAGAAGGAAGTAACAATAAAGGATTAGACTGTAAAGATATACTTGATGGTGATTTTAATAATAAGAATAAAATATGTCCTTCATTAGTAAAAGACACTTTTGAAAAAGTTATAAATATACTAAATGAATATGGATATGAACTATAAAAAAGGAGATACACTAATGAATATATATGAAGAGGGAGTAAGATTATTAGAAAAAAAGCAAAGTTTTGTAATTGCCAGTATTATAAGTAGTACAGGTTCTACACCTAGATCAAAAGGTACTCAGATGATAATAAGGGAAGATGGATCCATATTTGGAACTGTTGGTGGTGGAAAAATGGAAGCTTCTTGTATAGAAAAGAGCTTAGAAGCAATAAAAAATAAAAAATCTTTTGCTTATTATTTTGATTTGAGTAATAAAGATGCTTATAAGTCAGCTATGGTTTGTGGTGGTAGTGGAGAATTACTTATTAATTACATAAGTTTTGAAGATGAAAACAATTTAAATATACTAAGAAAAGCTGCTGAAGTTATAGCTAATAATAAAAAAGGTTGGTTAGTAACAGTATTAAGAGGAGATGCAAAAGATTTTTTATTTGTGGATGATAATAATAATTTATATGGCCAATATAGGGGGAGCGAACTTATGAGAAGAAAATTATCCCATGGTGTAGAAAGATTATCTATTCATGCTGATGCTATAGATGATGAAAGATTTATAATACAAAAAGTACATTCTTCAGGAAAGGCATTTATTTTTGGTGCTGGTCATGTTTCAAAAGAGGTAGCTACTATCCTTGATATGATTGAATTTGAAACCATCGTAATGGATGATAGAGAAGAATTTGCTAATAAAGAAAGATTTCCAAATTCTAAAATAGTAGTTCTTGATAATTTTGAGGAAATAGGAGATTTAGGTATAGATGATGATAGTTATATATTAATAATAACAAGGGGGCATCTATACGATTACAATGTACTTGAGTGGTCTTTAAAAACAAATGCATATTATATAGGTATGATAGGTAGTGCCACAAAAATAGAGATGAGTTATGACAAGCTTAAAAAAGAAGGATTTACGCAAAAAGATATAGATAGAGTTCATGCACCAATAGGAATAAAATTAGCAGCTAAAACACCAGCAGAAATTGCAGTTAGTATAGCAGGTCAGCTTATAAATGAAAGAGATGCTAAAGAAAGAAGCTTAAAATAATGAAAATAAATGGATTAATTGTGGCAGCAGGTTTATCATCACGCATGAAGGATTTTAAACCTTTGATGAAAATAGATAATAAACCTCTTATTTTAAATACTATAAATAGTTTGAGACAAAGTAATATTGAAGATATTACTGTAGTAGTGGGATATAGAAAAGATGATTTGAAAGATTTACTGAAAAATGAAAATGTGAATATTGTTTTTAATGAAAATTATAAATCAACTTCCATGTATGATTCTTTTAAATTAGGATTAAAAGAAATTTATAATAAGTGTGACGCTGTAGTATTTTTACCTGGTGATGTGGGATTTACATCTAAATATACTGTTGATTTATTAATAAAAGAGATTATTAAAAATGAGAAAAAAATCATATATCCCATATATAAAAATGAAATAGGTCATCCGCCAATTATATCTTCTAAATGTTTTGAATATTTATTAAATTATGATGGTAATGAAGGTTTAAAAGGTGGTATGAAACATTTTTATCAGGAGTCTATGAAAATATCTACTCCTGATAAATTTATATTATTTGATATGGATTACAAAGAAGATTTTAATAAGGTGAAAAATAGTTATGAAAATAGAGAATATTTATCTTTCGAAGAAGCTCTCTATTTACTTAATTATTTTGATGTACCGACGAATGTAGTAAGACATAGTGAGATGGTTGAAAAAATAGCTGTTGATTTAAGTGAAATTATCAATAAATATAAAAAATGCATAGATGTTAATTTAATAAAATCAGCAGCTCTATTACATGATATTAAAAGATTGGAAAAAGACCATGCTAAAAAAGGTGCAAAACTTTTAAGTGATTTAGGTTATAAGAAGATATCTTCCTTTGTTAAAAATCATATGGAATTGAAAGCGCAAATGGAAGATGAAATAAATGAGGCGAGTATTTTATATTTTGCAGATAAACTGGTTATAGAAGATCAATTTACAAGTATTGAAAAAAGATTTGAAGAAAAATTAAAGAAGTATGATTTAGATGATGTTATAAAGAAAAACATACGTAAAAGATATAATACAACCCTTAAGATAAAATCCAATATTATTTCTATAATTGGAGAAGTGGAATATGAAAAATTGGAGGAAAAATGGAGGCTAAATAATGATTTATCTAAATAACGGAGCTACATCTTGGCCAAAACCCTCATGTGTTTCTGATGCTGTGAAAAAATCTATAGATAATTTGCCAAGTAGTGCACATAGAAGTGGTTTTGAAGAAGAGGAAGAATATAATTGTAAGGAATTATTGGCAAAACTACTTAAAATAGAAGATGCTAATAATATAGTTTATGCAAGTAATGCAACATATGCCTTGAATTTAGCAATTCAAGGATTTGAATTTAATAAAGGTGATAAGGTTTTAACTACTGCTGCGGAACATAACTCTGTTTTAAGACCGCTATATTATCTTCAAAATAAAAATATTATAGAATATGAAATAATGGATGTAAATGAAGAAGGCAAAATAGATGTTACTTTATGGGAAGAAAAAATAAAAAAAATAAAACCTAGAATGGTTGTATTTACCCATGCATCAAATGTGACAGGAGCTGTTAATGATGCAAAAAAACTTACATATATTGCAAAAAAATATAATTGTGTTGTCTTAATGGATGCATCTCAAAGTTTAGGTATAATAGATGTATTTCCAAAAGAGTGGGATATAGATATGGTAGCGTTTACAGGCCATAAATACTTATTAGGGCCTCAAGGAACAGGAGGACTTTATGTATCTCCAAAAATAAAATTAAACCCTCTTTTGCAAGGTGGAACAGGAATATTTAGTGATGAAGAAACTATGCCAGAGAAGATGCCATTGAGATTGGAAGCTGGAACACCAAATGACCCATCTTTTAAAGGTTTAGAAGCTGCATTAAGATGGAGTTTTAAAAATCCTATCAATAAAGAAAATTTGAATCAATTAGTAAGAAAAATAAAAACAGAACTAAAAAAATTAAATGTAAAAGTTATAGATATCCAAGGTGAATCTACACCTGTCATATCTTTTGTGCTTGAGAAATACTCTCCAGGGGAAGTCGGAGAAATTTTACAAATGAGCTACGATATTATTTGTAGAAGTGGATTACACTGTGCACCTTTAATTCATAAATGTATAAATACTTATCCTCAAGGAACTATAAGAATTAGTTTATCAAGATTTACTACAGAAGAAGAAGTAAACTATTTTATAAATGCTATTAAGGATATTGTAAATGAATAAATTTCATGTAAAAAAAGTAGAAAATTGTTTTAAAGATAGTCAAACCTACGAATATAAGATAAACATGGAAATAAATGAAGGATTTCTTGATAAATTAGAGAATTTAGGTAAGATAGAGATAAAAAATTTTAGACGACCAATATTTATGATTGATTGTGAAAATAAAAATAAAATTAAGGGAGTTCTTAAGTCTAATATTATGAGAGTGAGTTTTCCAGATGATACCTGGGAAATTCGCAAGAAAGAATTTGAACAGTATTTAGATGAGATATTATAAATAATATGGGAGGCAGTTATGGCAAAAGTAATTGGATTAGTAGAAAGTGTATGCCCTAATTGTTTAAAAAAAATAATGGGACAAAAAGTAGAATATGAAGATGGGGTTTATTTAGAAAAGAATTGTGAAGAACATGGTTTTTTTAAAACTTTAATATGGGAAGGAAAAAACTATGAAGATTGGGGTGGTGTTGAAAAATATACAACTCCAGAAGTTTTAGGTAGTGAAGTAAATAAAGGCTGTCCTTATGATTGTGGTATTTGTAGTGAGCATAGACAAGAAACTTGTTGTGTTTTATTAGAAATAACTAATAGATGTAATTTAAAATGTCCAATTTGCTTTGCATCTTCCAATGAAAATATAAAACCAGACATTTCTCTAGAAAGAATAGGTGAGTATTATGATTATCTTATGGAATGTGGAGGACCATATAATATTCAATTATCAGGAGGAGAACCGTCACTTAGAGATGATTTATATGAAATAATAAAAATGGGTAGAGACAAAGGTTTTACATTCTTCCAATTAAATACTAATGGAATAAGAATTGCTGAAGATGAAAACTATATTAAAAAATTAGCTAAGGCAGGATTAAATACTGTATTTTTACAATTTGATGGTTTTAGTGATGAAGTATATATGAAATTAAGAGGTAAAAAACTTCTTAGAACGAAATTAAAAGCTATTGAAAATTGTAAAAAAGCAGGTGTTGGTGTAGTACTTGTGCCAACTATTAAACAAGATGTAAATGTATCTGAAATAGGCAAAATTATTAAGTTTGCCATAGATAATATGCCTGCAATAAGAGGTGTACATTTCCAACCTATAAGTTTCTTTGGTAGATATGAAGGTAGAGATGAAAAATACAGAATTACAATACCAAAAATGTTAAGAGAAATTGAAGCTCAAACAAATGGTCAAATGAAATTTGAAAACTTTATGGGTGGAGGTGCAGAAAATTCTTACTGCTCTTTCCATGCCAACTTCTTAGTCAATGAAGATAAAAGTTTAAGACCCTTGGGAAGTAAAAGTGGATGTTGTAGTAAACCATCTTCTTCTAAACAATCTAGAGAATTTGTTGCAAAACAGTGGTCAGGAGTAGAGGGATGTTGTGACGAGGAAGTAAATACATGTTGCTGCGAAGAAACAGTACAAAGTAGTAGTTGTTGTTCAAAAGAAAAAACATCTATTACACAATCACTTGATGATTTTTTAGAGAGATTTGATAAATATACTTTAGCTATATCAGCAATGTTATTCCAAGATGCTTGGAACTTAGATTTAAATAGACTAAAACAATGTTATATACATGTGGTAAGTGAAGATATGAAGCTTATTCCATTTTGTGCATATAACTTAACAAGTATAGATAATCAAAGTTTATATAGGAGATAATTATGATACTAGATGATTGGATTGAAGAAAAAATTAAAGTAAAGGATAATTTAGACAGGCAAAATTTAGAAAGTTATCAATTAAATACATTAAATAATTTAATTACATATGCTAAACAAAACTCGCCATTTTATAGAGAATTATACAAAAATTTAGATAAAATAAATTCTTTAGATGAGTTATATAAAATACCAATTATCAGTGATAAAGATATAATTGAAAATGGAAATAAAATGATTTGTGTATCTCAAAGTGAAATAAGTAGAATTGTAACTTTAAATACATCGGGTACCATGGGACAATACAAAAGAATTTTTTTTACAAAAGAAGATCAAAATCTAACTGTAGATTTTTTTATTCATGGTCTTAGTTTCTTGGTGGAAAAAAATGATACTATGATGATAATGATGCCCTGTGAGAGAGAAAATAGTGTGGGGGATTTAATAAAAAAAGCTTTAATAAATATGGAGGTTACTCCTGTTTTAAATGGAACTTTACTTTCATTTGAAAAAACTACAGACCTTATGATAAAAAATAATGTAAATTCTATTGTGGGTATGCCAGTGGAAATTTTAGCTTTAGGTAGATACATAAAAGAAAGAAAACTACCTATAGAAATTAAAAGCATATTATTAAGTGCAGATACGGTTAATGACACTTTTATTGATGAAATTAAAAATGTTTATAATTGTGATGTATATAATCATTTTGGTATGACTGAAACTGGTTTGGGAGGAGCAGTAGACTGTATATATCATGAAGGAATGCATATTAGAGAAAATGATTTATTAGTAGAGATTGTAAATCCTATAACAAAAGAATCGCTAAAAGAAGGAGAAAGTGGTGAAGTATTAATAACTACTTTAAGCAGAAAAGCTATGCCTCTAATTAGATATGCCACAGGAGATATAAGTTCTATTACTACAGGTAATTGTTCTTGTAAAAGCATTTTAAAAAGACTTAATAAAATTGAATATAGGATAAATGATAGAGTTTATTTAGGAAAAAACTTATATATTAATATAAATATGATAGATAATATTTTATTTAAATTAAAAGATTTAATTAACTATAAAATAGAAATAGAAAATAATCATAACTTCTATGAATTAAATTTACAGCTGGCATTTTTACACTTAAATAATGAAAATATGAGCTATGCCTACAATAATAAATTAAAAAATAAAATAAAAGACTTATTATTAAGTAATAGTAAAATAGAAAAATCTTTTGAAATGGGAAATTTAAAGTTTAATATTAAATTAATATATACAAAAGAATATATTAATTTTTATAAAGGCAAGAGAAAAATTATATTTAACTAAAAGGATGAAAAATGAATATTTATTTAATAAGACATGGAAAATTATATTGGGATGATAATATAAAAAAATGTATAGGTATAACTGATGTTGATTTAAGCAATGAAGGAATAATAATGGCCCAAGAAAATGGACATTTTTTAGAAGATAAAAACATAAATAAAATTTACACTAGCGATTTAAAGCGATGTAAAAAAACAGCTCAAATAATATCTGAAAAATTACAAATACCGTATTATATCGAAAAAGAATTAAGAGAAATAAATATGGGGATTTGGGAAAATAAATCTTTTCAATATATAAAAGCTAAATATGCAAAGGATTATGAAAATCGTGGTAAATATATTGATACTTTCAAAGTAGAAGGTGGAGAAACCTTTGAGCAATGTTATAAACGCTCTGTAAATATACTAAATGAATTATGTAATAAAAACAAAAATAAAAACATAGTATTAGTATGTCATAGTGGAATAATAAAATGTTTAATTTGTTATATAAAACAGATACCATTAAAGGATATTATGACAATTAAATTAAATTATGGTCAAATTACTAGTATCAATTATGAAAATGAAAAATATACAATATATTAATAAAAAATAAAGAAGTTAAAAGAATATAATTAAGTTTTTTATAAAGACTATATTTATATAATAAAATTTGTTAATATATTATTTATAGAAAAATAACATATCATTTACAGCGGTTTAGAGGGGAGACAGAATAAATGATTGAAAATATTATAAGCAATGAAAATATAATAGAAAGAGAAAAAAATATATTTGAAAAAATAATACTAGTAGTTTGTATGCTATCATTTATTTATATATTTAACATATTTTCTAAAATAGGATCAGAAAAATCATATCTAGAAACTACATTATTTTTTATTAGAAGTTTTAATTTTATATTATCCTTGTTAGCATATGGTAGTTGCTTGATATCTTATTATAGATTGAAAAAAGATAGTATTTTTATTATATCACTAATGTATTTGGGGTTAGGTGTAGGAATAGCAACTGGTCAAATTGACTTTTTTAGTTTTTATTATGAAGAACTTACACTATTTAATTACATAAGAGTATCACCTTCCATTCTCAGAATAGTATTACTTATAATAGCTATAATTCCACATTGTAAAATAAAAAAATTAATAATGAATAATAAGAAATATTCAATTACATTTGTTATCTTATATACTATTGTATTTGATATTTTAGAAAATAATATTTCAATATTTAATGCATTCGATAATAGGGAATTTCTTATAATTTATAATGTTTTATTAATAATAGTATATACTACTGTATCCATAAGATTATTTGTAATAGGTAGGAAGGAAAAAGAATACTTATTTTTAGTAATATCAGCAAGTATTTTTATGTTAGGTGTAAAAGCTATGTATACTATTGGTGTTGTTGATGCATCATCTTTTTATTCAAAACTAACATCTGTATCTATTACATATATTATATGTTTAACAGTAATTTCTGGATCATTTTTTGAGTTATACTTATATATAAATAGAACAAAAATATTAAATGATAACCTTAGTCTTTTTTATAATTTAGCTGATAATAACAAAGACAATTTTATGTATATATGTGATGAGGATGGAAAGATTATCTATGCTAATAAAAAATTTAAAGAATACTATAAATATTATACAGAAGAAGATAAAAAAAGATTAAGTCTATATTTTTCTGTTGTTCAAAATAATTTAAAAAATAAAGATGAAATTATGCAATCTTTAAATCAAAAAGGCGACTGGAGAGGTATAATAAAAAGTTTAGGTAATTATATGTCTGTAGATTGTTCTATAAAAACAATAGAAAAATCTTCAAATAAGCTAAAATATGCAGTTACATATACAGATATATCAGAAATATTAAAGACAGAGTTAGAGTTAGAAAAACTAAAAGTATATAACAAAGAAAAGACTGAATTTATGTCAAATATATCTCATGAACTTAGAACACCAATTAATATTTTTTATTCTACGATTCAATTACTTGATATTTCTTTAGTAAAAACAGATAAAGATTTTAGAAAAATATATGAAAAATATAAAAGAACACTACATGTTAATTGTAAAAGAATGTTGAGATTAATTAATAATGTGGTAGATATATCAAAAATAGAAACAGGAATACTTAAAGGTAAGTTTGATTATTATAATTTGATAGCAATAGTTGAAGATGTAACTTTATCTGTTGTAAATTATGCTAAATTAAAATCTATCAATATTCAATTTGATACAAATGAAGAAGAATTTATCATGAGATGTGATCCCTCTATGATAGAAAGAGTTTTATTAAATCTACTTTCCAATGCCATAAAATTTACTCCAGAAAATAAAAATATATATGTGGATATATGTGTAAATGATGATTTTGCTGAAATTGATATAAGGGATGAAGGAATTGGTATTTCACAAAAATATAAAAATGCAATTTTTGAGAGGTTTGTACAAGCAGATAAATCATTGACTCGAGAAAATGAAGGAAGTGGAATCGGGCTTAGTATAGTTAAGTCTATAGTAGATCTTCATGATGGATATATTAGTGTAGAAAGTGAAATAGGAAAAGGAAGTACATTTAAAATAATATTACCACATAGGTGCAATAAACATATTGATTATAAAATATATGATACAAGTAATTATAATACAGAATTAGAACTATCAGATATATATGAAGTTTTAATATAATTTAAATCCCCATTTTGGGGATTTTTTTGTTTTATAATTTGAAATTAAACTAAAAAATATATATATTGAAAAAATTATAACAATATTGAATGAAAAAATGAAAATATAATGATAAAATTGTTGACCATTAAAAAAATGGATGTTATAATAAGAACACGAAATAAGTGAAAATGATTATTGATTACGATTATAAAATAGACAATAAGGAGAAAAGGACATGAAAAAATTAAAATCATTAGTAGTGCTAGCGTTAGCATTAACGACGTTTGGACTTATAGGTTGTTCATCAAATGATGCAACAAAAGAGTCGTCAGAAACTAGAGTAGTTGAAACGGCAAAAGGAGAAGTTGAAATACCAGCAAATCCTAAGAAAATAGTAGATATATCAGGTAGTAGTGAAGAATTAGTATTACTTGGACATAATGTGGTAGGAACATCAAATGTGGATTCTTACGATACATCAAATGTACCAGCGTATATGAAAGATAAATTAGGCGATGCTAAAGTAGTTGGTCATTCAATGATGGAAACAGCAGATGTGGAAGCAATACTTGCTTGTGAACCAGATTTAATAATAATGTCTACAAGACAAGAACAAATATATGATGAATTAAAAGAAATAGCTCCAACAGTTATGTTAGAAGATCAATCAAATGATTGGGAAGAAAAATTAAAAGATATAGCTAAATTATTTGGACAAGAAGAAGAAGCACAAAAATGGTTAGATGCTTACTATGAAAAAGCTGAAAAATTAGGAGAAGAAATAAAAAAAGCTAACGGTGAAGATACAACTTACTTAACAGTACTTGCAAGTTCAGGATCATTTATGGTATTTAGTGAAGGTGGTATAGGAACAGTTTTAAAAGACGATATGAAATTACCACAACCAGCAAATATGCCTGAGCAAGATAGTATAACACTACCAACAGTTACTATGGAAGGTTTATCTGAAATAGATGCTGACCATATAATAGTAATAGCTACAGAATCAGATAAAGCTGATTTAGAAGCTAGTTCAGTTTGGTCACAAATTAGAGCTGTAAAAGACGGAAATGTAACTATATTAGATGCAAGTCCATACTTCTCTCAAGCTTACAATCCAATAGGAAGAGAATTAATATTAGAGTCAGTTAAAGACGCAGTAATAAAATAGTTAAAACAGTAGGTGGGGAAAATAACAATTTTCTTCACCTATTTTTAGATTAAATGAAAATGATATTTAAATACAATTGAGAAGGAGGAGCATGTATGGGCAAATTAACAAAGAAAAATAAAGCTTTTATGCTTATGATTTTGGGTATTATATTGCTTATAGGTGGTATAGCTGTATCCATATCATTGGGAGCTAAAAATATAGATATAAATACAATATTAAGAAGTATATTATCAGATGGTAATGATATAAATACAAAAATAATAAGAGATGTTAGAGTACCTAGAGTACTTGCTGCAGCTTTAGTAGGAGGATTTTTAGCTGTATCAGGAGCAATTATGCAAGGGATAACTAGAAATCCCATAGCTGAGCCATCAGTAATGGGTATAACTCAAGGAGCAACTTTTATGATAGCAGTTGCTTTAGTCTTACAAAGAATAAATCCTAATTTAGTTTTAGGAAGTTTTGCAAAAATGATATTTGCATTTTTAGGGGCAAGTATAAGTGGATTATTTGTATATTTTATAAGTTCTAGAGCAGGAAGAAAAGTTGACCCAGTTAAATTGGCTTTAGCGGGAACAGCCATGGGAACTTTATTAATTTCATTGGCTATGGGAACTTCAATGTACTTTAATCTTTCACAGGAATTAAGTTTTTGGATTGCTGGAGGATTAACATCAGCAAAGTGGCAAGGAGTTAATTTACTTTTGATAGTTGGGTCAGTGGGTCTGATAGGTGCTATTATAATGGCCCCTAAAATTACAATATTAAGTTTAGGAGAAGAAGTTGCCATTGGACTAGGTCAAAGAACTAACTTAGTAAGATTTATATCTTTAATAATAGTAATACTTCTTACAGGAGCATCAGTGTCTGTTGCTGGAAATGTAGTGTTTGTAGGACTTATAGTACCACAAATAATTAGAGGTATAGTAGGAGCTGATTACAAATATATAATTCCACTATCTATGCTATTTGGATCAGTTTTATTAGTTTATAGTGATATTTTAGCAAGAACAATTAACCCTCCTTATGAAACACCAATTGGATCTTTAACAGCACTACTTGGAGTTCCAATATTTATTTACCTTGTGAGAAAGGAGAGTTAATATGAAAAAAAATAATAAATTTTTAATAGTTACATCAATATTGATAAGTTTAATTTTTATAACTTTTTTAGTTAGTTTAAATATGGGATCTTTATCAATAAAACCTGTGGATGTTTTAAAAACTTTAATTGGACAAGGAAGTAAAGCTCAAGAAATAGCTATTTTTAAATTAAGGCTACCAAGAATAGTAATCGGTATATTAGTTGGAACAGCACTAGCTACATCAGGAGCTATTTTGCAAGGTGTTACGAAAAATGATTTAGCAGATTCAGGAATACTTGGTATAAACTCAGGTTCTGCCCTTTTTGTAGTAATGTATATTTATTTCATGAACGGAAATGTATACGATGGAATAAGTAATTTAACTATATTTACTATGCCAATAGTTGCACTGACTGGCGCTGTATTTGCAGCAGCATTGATTTATATGTTGTCATGGAATAAAGGAATAAATTCATCTAGATTATTATTAATAGGTATAGGTGTAAATATAGCATTTTCTTCATTACTGACAATTTTCCAACTTAAATTTACTACACAAGAATTTAATAGAGTTATGGCCTGGACTTCAGGAAGTATCTGGGGGTCAAATTGGAAATATGTAATGGCTATTTTACCATTTATATTAATATTAATGTTTTTAACAATTTATAAATCTAGGTATTTAGATGCTCTAAACTTAGGTGATGAAGTATCAACAGGCCTTGGGATAGAAGTAGAAAAAGAAAGAAGAAAATTATTAATATATGCAGTAATTTTATCGGGGGTAGCAACATCTGTAGCAGGAAGTATAGGATTTTTAGGATTAGTTGCACCTCATATAGCAAGAAAATTAGTAGGACCAAAACATAGTAAATTAATTCCTGCATCTGCTCTTATTGGTACTTTAATTTTATTAGTTGGAGATACCATATCTAGAAATATTATTGCACCTATGGAAATTCCAGTGGGAATTGTAGTAGCAATTATAGGTGTACCATATTTTATTTATTTAATGTTATCAGAATAGAAAGAAGGAGAAATTATGACAGCTATAAGAACTGAGAATTTAAATATTTCCTATGGAAATTTAGATATAGTAAAAGATTTAAATATAAACATACCAAAAGGAAAAATAACTACTATAATAGGTGCTAATGGTTGTGGTAAATCTACAATTTTAAAGACTATTGCAAGAATTATAACACCTAAAAGTGGTGACATATATATAAATGAAACAAATATAAAAGAACAATCATCAAAAGATTTAGCTAAAACCATGGCAGTATTACCTCAAAGTCCACAAGCACCGAAAGGGCTTACTGTAGAAGAGTTAATAGCTTACGGAAGATTTCCTCATCAAAAAGGTTTTGGAAAATTAAAAAAAGATGATGAAGATATCATAACTTGGGCTTTAGAAGTTACAGGAATAAAAGAATTTAGACATAGACCAATAGAAGCATTATCTGGAGGACAACGTCAAAGAGCTTGGATAGCTATGGCACTAGCTCAACAAACTGATATATTAGTTTTAGATGAGCCTACAACTTATTTAGATTTAGCTCATCAATTGGAAGTATTAAACTTACTACAAGAATTAAATGAAAAACACAATACAACAATAGTTATGGTTATACATGAATTAAATAATGCAGCAAGATTTGCTCATCATATGATAGGAATCAAAAAAGGTAAAATAGCTTGTGAAGGTAGTGCTTATGAAGTTATGACAAAAGAAAACCTTAAAGAATTGTTTAATATAGATGCAGAGATTGTACAAGATCCTAGATCTAAAAAACCAGTATGCATAACTTATGATATGGTAGGTTAGGAGTATAAATGGAAAATCAAGAAGCATTAAGAGATGAAAGTATAAGTAAATTAATATGGAAGTATTCAGTACCAGCAATACTTGCCATGATGGTTACTTCTATATACAATACAGTGGATAGAGCCTTTATAGGTTCTATGGAAAATGTGGGAGCACTTGCCATATCTGGACTAGGTATAACGATGCCGCTTTTCACCATACTTGGAGCCTTTTGTGTAGCCATAGGGGTTGGTGGAAGTACTAATTTATCTATTAAATTAGGTGAAGGAAATAAAGAAGAAGCAGAAAAAGTAATGGGAACTACTGTAGCGCTAGAATTAGTAGTGGGAATAATTATGGTATTAATCGGAATATTTTTCTTAGATGAAATACTTTATTTATTTGGTGCTAGTGAAAATACCATAACTTATGCAAGAGATTATATGAGTGTAATATTTGCAGGAGCGTGGTTTAATTTACCTGGATATGCTCTTAATTGCTGTATAAGAGGTGAAGGAAATCCTAAATTTGCAGCTAAAATGATGATAATTTCTTGTATATTAAATTTAATATTAGACCCAATATTTATATTTGGATTTAATATGGGGATAAAAGGAGCTGCCGTAGGTACAGTAATATGTCAATTATTTATATGTGCATGGTCAACTTATTATTTTACTTTAGGAAAATCTAATTTAAAATTAAGATTAAAATATATAAGGCTAAATAAAAAACTATTAAAATTAATTATTGCCATAGCTCTAACACCACTATTCATGGAGTTGGCAGCAGGATCCATACATTTAGTTACGAATAAAGTATTAAAATCATATGGTGGAGATTTATCTATTGGAGCTATGACTACAGTGACGTCCATATCGCTTATGTTTTTAATGCCTATATTTGGATTAAGCCAAGGAATGCAGACTATAATTGCTTATAATCATGGGGCAAAACAACATAAAAGAGCGAGAAAAACTTTATTCCTTGGAATTATTTATGGAACAATAGTATTATTTATAGCATTTATGTTAGTTCAATTATTCCCAAAACTATTTGTTGGCATATTTACAAAAGATAAGACTTTAATGAATATGGCAGTTGAAGGAATAAGAATAAACTTACTTACATTGCCTATAGTAGGTATATCAGTACTTGGAGCAGTTTACTTCCAATCAGTGGGAGAAGCTAAAAAATCAATGTTTTTAAGTTTACTTAGACAAGTTATAATACTAATTCCAGTAATACTAATTGTTCCCAAAATTTATGGGCTAAAGGGAGTTTGGGCATCTCAGCCTATAGCTGATTTTTTAGCCATGTTTATAGTAGGATTATTCTTATATAAAGAATTTAAAAAAGACAAGATAGAAGAAAAAGAATTATCGGCATAAAATAAAGGAAGTTGAATTCATTCAGCTTCCTTTATTGTTTATATAATACTAAATGTATATCTTACTTTTCGTGGCAAATCAAATACATATTCTACAGAACCATCGGAAAAAGTATTTTTTTCAAATTTGGGAAGTTCTCTACCGATCCACTCAGAAATAGTTTTTTCTATATTATCTGTTTCAACTTCGCGAAAAAAATTATTATCAAAAATATACACTCCTGCACAAGGATTATATATTTCTCTAGATACTTCGTATTTTTTCATATTTACCTCCTTTTATATATTAACGTTCTGTTAACTTATTTATTCGATATTATAGTTGTTTTTCCTTGTAAAAATAAAAGATTATTAGTAAAAAGTAGGAGAATTTAATGGTGATTTATTTAAATAATAAACATATTTTAATTATAAATTTGTTATAAAATAGTAAAAAATAGTATACTGTATAAAAAAAATATGATATACTATGGATGAAAACACGAACGATAGAATAAAAATAAATACATTATTTCGTGGAAAAATGAATTATTTAAGTGTGAGGGAGACAATACAGTGATAAAAAGAAATGGACAACGTATAGCAGCAATTGCTATGGCAGTAGCAATAATGGGCCAAAGTATACAACCTATATTTGCAATGGAAAAAGAAGAAATACCTTCTAAATCAGAAATTGTAGAAACTATGGAGAAGTCGGAAGATGTAGCAGAAAGTGAAACAGTTGAAGATAAATCTAGTACAACTATAGATTTTAAGGTAATTGCAATAAGTGATTTACATGCAAATTTAATGAATTATGATTATTACACAGGTTCAACATCAAAAAATTCAGGTTTAGTAAAAGCAGCAACTGTTATAAAAGAGCAAAAAGCTTTAGCTAATAAATCTGAAAAATCAAAAGTTGACAATGTCCTTTTAGTCGATAATGGAGATACAATACAAGGAACACCACTTGCAAACTTATATGCAGTTAAGAATCCTGTTAAAGAAGGAGAACAATATCCTGTTTATAAAGCTTTAGAATCTTTAGGATTTGATATGACTACTATAGGTAACCATGAGGTAAACTATGGTATGGATTACATAAAACAAATAGTAAGAGCAAACTCAACTATGGGAATGGTATGTGCTAATATAAGAGATTCAAAAAGTGGAGATTTAGTATTTGATCCATATAAAATAATAGAAGAAACAGTTGTGGATTCTAATGGTGAAGAAAGAAAATTAAAAATAGGTATTACAGGAGTAGTTCCAACTCAAATATTAAATTGGGATAAATTAATATTAAATGATGAAATATTAGTAGATGAAATGGATGAAAGTGTAAAAAAATACACTGATATAATGAAAAACCAAGAAGGTGCTGACATTGTAGTTGTTTTAGCTCATACTGGATATGGTGAAGAAACTACCGATGTAAAAGGCGCTGAAAATGCAGGATATGCTATATCAATGATAAATGGTGTAGACGTTGTAGTTGGTGGACATGTTCATAGAAGTGCTAAACATCTTGTTAAAAAAGCAAATGGAGATGTCGTTCAATATGTTCAACCATTAAATAATGGTAAAGAAGTTGGTGTAGTAGATCTTAAAATAGATGTAATTGAAGAAGATAATAATGTAAAATATGTAATAAATGATAATGAAACTAAAGTGAATAATTTATCAGTAGCTAACAAAGAAAATGATGTTGAAACTGAAAATGTAGTTAAAAAATATCATGAAGCAACAGATGCTTATGTTAATGAAAAATCAGGAGAAATAACTAAAGATATAAATAGTTTCTTCTCTTTAGTAGCTGATAATTCATCTATGCAAATAATATCAGATGCACAAAAAAATTATGTTAAAAAATTAATTGATAATAATGATCCAGCATTAGAAAAATATAAAAACTTACCAGTATTATCTGCATCAGCTCCTTTTAAAGCAGGAAGCAGTGCAGAAAACTATGTAGATGTAAAAGCAGGTGGACTTGCAATAAGAGATCTATCAAATTTATATAAATTTGATAATACAGTAGCTGTTATAAAATTAAATGGTTCAGATATAAAAGAGTGGTTAGAGTTTAGCTCAAATATGTACAATACTATAGATCCTAATTCTACAGAAGATCAAGATTTAATAAATCGTGATTTCCCTACATTTAACTATGATGTTATAGATGGAATAGAGTATGAAGTAGATGTTACAAAAGAACCAAAGTATGACAAAACAGGAAAAGTTATAAATGAAAATACTTCAAGAATATATAATTTAACTTATAATGGAAAACCTCTAGATTTAGAACAGGAATTTTTAGTTGCAACTAATAACTATAGAGCTGGTGGAAACTCATTCCCATGGCAAGGTAGACAAGAAATAGTATACAACTCTACAGATGAAACTAGAGATGTATTAAAAAATTATATAGAAGAAGCAGGAAAATATGAACCAACAGTTGATAATAACTGGAAGTTCAAATCAGTAGATTTAAAAGGGAAAGTATTCTTTACATCTCATGAAAAAGGAATAAATTATTTAGAAGATTACCCTGCAATATCAACAGAAAAAGAAGTTGCGGGAACTGGATTATACAAATATTACTATGATTTATCTTATGAAGAAACACCAGAGATGCCAGAAGAGCCAGGAGACTCTAATGATAAAGAAGATATAGAAAAGCCGGAAACACCAGAAGAGCCAGGAGACTCTAATGATAAAGAAGACTTAGAAAAGCCGGAGATGCCAGAAAAACCAGGTGATTCTAATGATAAAGAAGACATAGAAAAACCAGAAATACCAGGAAATTCGGATAATAATAATTCTACTCCTCAAACAGGAGATGCAAGTATATTAGGATATGCTGGTATGGCTATAGTTGCAGCAGGTGGTCTATTTGTTGCAAGAAAAAGAAAATAATTAGTTAAAATAAACTCCCTAAGATAAAATTAGGGAGTTTTTGTTTTTAATGATATAATAATTAACATAAAAAATTTTGGAGGTTATTATGGATTTTGTTGCTATAGATCTTGAAACAGCCAATGAAAAAAGATCATCAGCCGCTGCTAATATTCTTATAAATATAGCTAAAGAATTGAATTTAGATAAAATAGAAGATATATCAAAAATTATAGGATTTAAATGAGCAATAAACTTAAAACAGCATTAAATTATATAAATCAAGGTCAAGATTTAATAATAATTGATGAAGAAAAATTAGAAGAAATTTTAAAAGGAAAATAGTTAACCATGAATACTATTTTAAATAAATATTGACTCTATACTTACAATAGACTTTATAATATATCGTAGTATTATAATAGGAGGTATAAAATGGTTACAGAATTTTTAAGTTATGCTATACCTTCATCTCTTGCAAACTTTATTTCATCATTATATACAGTTATAGATGGAATATTTGTTGGTCAAGGTGTTGGAGATTCAGCATTGGCTGCAGTAAATATAGTACTTCCTTTTACTGTTGTATTATTTGGTATTGCAAATATGTTAGCAGTAGGTGGAGGAGCATTAGTATCAAAAAATGTTGGTGCTAATAATATAGATAAAGCAGTAAATATATTTAGACAAGTAATGAAATTATTATTAATTATATGCATATCTACAACGATAGTTTGTGTAATATTCCCAGAGCAAATAGTAAGAATGCTTGGAGCAACAGATAATTTAGCTCCAATGGCAAAAGAATATTTGAGATATTATGCAATATTTTGTACGCCTAACTTAGTAGGGATAGTATTAAATTCATTTGTAAGAAATGATAATAGACCAAAACTTGCAATGATATCAACTATATCAGGTGCAATAACTAATATAGTTCTTGATTATGTATTTATATTCCCTCTAGGAATGGGAATAAAAGGAGCTGCCATAGCAACTGGTCTTGGACAAATAGTTACAGTTTCAATACTTCTTCCTCATTTCATAAGAAAAAGAGGCGTATTAAGTTTTGGAAAAGTATCAATGGATAAAAATATTGTAAAAGAAGTAACGAATATAGGATTCCCATCTTTCTTAGGACAATTAAGTTTCTCTATAATAGTATTTTTACACAACAAAGCCTTATCAGCTTATATGGGAGAAATAGGAATATCTACTTATAGTATAATAAACTATGTAACAACAAATATTTATATGGTATTACTTGGTTTAACTTTTGGAGCACAACCACTTATAAGTTACAACTTTGGAAGAAGAGATAAAGAAAAAATGTTAGGATTCTATAAAGTTAATGTAATATCATCTTTAGTAGTTAGTATAAGTGCAGCTGCCATATGTCACATATTTGGTACTTATATAGTTGGAATATTTACAACAGATCCAAAGGTGGCACAGCTTGGCTATAATGGATTAAAAATAGCTTGTTTAGCTTATATAATAGGAAGTGTAAACTTAGATACTTTAGTTTATTATCAAGCAGTAGAAATACCTAAGTTTTCAAATTTAATAAGTATATTTAGGTCAATGATATTTTTACCTATATGCTTATTTGTACTGCCAAAAATATTTGGATTAAATGGAATATGGGCAAGTGTATTAACATCAGAAAGTATTACATTTGTAGTGATGTTTATAATTGCAAATGTTAAGAAATATACAGATATAGTTTTGAATAAAGAAGAATTACTAGAAGAAAAAGTATCTGCTTTATAAATAAATGGGGGCATTAATTTAATATTAATGTCCTTTTTCAATTTTTAACTTATTATCTTGAGCCACGGACGAAGTCGTTAGCGATATGAATGAAGTGAATTTTTATGTTATTAAAATTTGTATTATATTAAAATTATATGAAGGAGGTGATATATTATGGGAAAATACTTATCTATAGGTCAAATGGGCAAATTAAATAATTTAAGTGTACAGACACTGAGACATTATGAGAAAGTGGGAATTTTAAAACCTTCTTATATTAATGAAGAAACAGGTTATAGATATTATTCCATGAAAGATTTTAATACAATAGATTTAATTAAACAATGCAAAGCAATGGGTTTATCATTGGAAGAAATAAAAGAAGTAACCAATAACTACACTTCTTTGGAATCAATTGTTGATATACTGGGAAATCAAAAAAAGATAATATCCAATAAAATAAAAGAGTTAGAAAATATAAAAAAGAAAATTGAAAACTTAGAAAGTAAAATAGATTTTTCATTAAATAAAGGTATAGAAGAAATATTTATAAAACATAATGAAGAGAGAAAATTTATTCAGTATAATTTTACAGATCGTTTCTCTGATGAATTTGAAATAAACCTTAGAAAAATTTTATTAGAAGTTGAGAGAAATTATGAAAATGTAAATGCAGAGATAGCTTTTACTATTTCACATGAAGATTTATATAAGTCTAGAAAAGTTGAATGTAAAAATGTAATGATTAATTTAGGAGAAAATGCAGATTTTGAAGGTGAAAAAATAATTACTATGGTTGAAGGAGATTATTTAACCATGTATTTTGATGATACTTATAGGAATTCAGGCAAATATTACAATGTTATTATGGGTTATATAGAAAAGAATAATATAAAAACTATTGGTGATTTTAATGAGATATATATAATGACAAGGGTTGGAAATAATGGAAGAGAACAATCTCTTGGTCAAATTGAAATATTAATAAGTAAGTAGTAAAAGAAATTAAAGAGCTATATCATTTTATTGGTATAGCTCTTTAATTTTCAAAATGTATATTAAATTAATTATGTTATTTAACTTTAATGTATATAATCTATATATAATATAAAAATTAAATATTATATTGGGGAGGTGTTGTTTTGAAAAACAAAAGAAACTACTTACTTGTAGCTATAGCTATATTTATTGTAATAGGAATATTTTTTGTGGGGGAATATGGATGAAAGAAAATAAATGATAAAGATAATAAAATTGATATGGACATAGATACAAATATAAACTTACCACAAGATCAAATAGAATTCATACAATCTTTAATTGGTTTAGAATCAAAAAATATGAAAATATTAGACAATCCTTTAAGAATTGAAGGAGAATTTTACATACCAGAAGAAACCATATTAAGTTATACAAATCATTATCTAAAAGATTCAAATAATAAGGATATAGAAAATATACAAGTTATAATTAATGAAAATAAGCTAACTGTAGGAGGTGAATATAAACTTTTTGCAGGTTTTAAAACGCCAATAGATATAGATATAGAACCTATATTGACTACTAATAAAAATTTAAAACTTAAATTAAAAGACATAAGAGTATTAAATTTAAGTTTACATGACGATATTATTGATGCTATAGCTAAAAGCTGGTTTTCACAACTAGATAATATTTCAGTAGATAAAGGTGATATTATAATAGATAAAAAATTTTTTAAAAATATAAATATAAAAAATATAGAAGTAAAAAAAGATCACTTAAAAATTGAATTAATTATTATGCTAAAATAAAAAATCTGACTAAAAATCTACAATAGTTGTTTAAATAAGATTTATATAGGTATATAATAATAAGAAAATATTTGTTAATAAATTATCACATCTAATCAAATCAGTCATCATTTCAAAAATATTAAATATAAATAAAGATTATTTTTAGGGGGAATAGAAAAATGGAGTGTAATAGTTGTAGAATGTGCAAAAGCGCAGATAAAAGATTAGAAAAATTTGTAGCTAGCAAGGAATTTGACACAGCATTTCATAGAACTGAGACTCAAAAGCAAAAATGTGGATTTGGATTACAAGGGGTATGTTGTAGACTATGTTCAAATGGTCCATGTAGAGTAACGCCTAAATCACCAAAAGGAATTTGTGGAGCTGATGCAGATACTATAGTAGGTAGAAATTTTTTAAGAGCAGTAGCAGCTGGTTCAGCATGTTATATTCATGTTGTAGAAAATACAGCATTAAATTTAAAACATGTGGGAGAAACAAAGGACATAATCAAAAGTGAAAGAGCTTTAAATCATTTAGCTCAAAAATTAGGAATAGAAGATGATGATAAATATGAAAAATGTATCAAAGTGGCAGATGCTGTCTTAAATGATTTATACAAACCTAGATTTACAAAAATGGAACTTGTTGAAAAGATAGGCTATGAACCAAGGGTGAAAAAGTGGAAAGAATTAGGTATTATGCCTGGTGGTGCTAAGTCAGAAGTATTTGATGGAATAGTAAAATCATCAACAAATTTAAATTCTGACCCAGTGGATATGTTAATGAATTGTTTAACTCTTGGAATTTCAACAGGACTTTATGGATTAACACTTACAAACCTTATAAATGACATAATGCTAGGAGATCCAGTAATAAGAATGGCTCCCGTAGGATTTAGGGTAATTGACGAAGATTATATAAATATAATGATAACTGGACATCAACATTCCACATTCACATCATTCCAAGAAAAATTAAAAGAACCAGAAATAGTAGAACTTGCCAAGAGTGTAGGTGCAAAAGGATTTAGACTTGTAGGATGCACATGTGTAGGCCAAGACTTACAACTTAGAGGACAACATTATCAAGAAATATTTGCAGGTCATGCAGGGAATAACTTTACAAGTGAGGCAGTATTATCAACAGGAGCAATAGATATGGTAGTTTCAGAATTTAACTGTACTATACCAGGACTTGAACCAATAGCAGATAAATTAAAAGTTAAAATGATTTGCCTTGATGATGTGGCTAAAAAGAAAAATGCTGAATATATTTACTTAGACAGAGATAAGTATGATGAAATAGATAGAAAATTAATAAATGAAGCTATAAAGTCTTATAAAATTAGAAGAGGTGAAGTTGAAATAGATATACCAAAAGACCATGGATATGATGAGTCTTTAACTGGTGTAAGTGAAAAGAATCTTAAAGAATTTTTAGGAGATTCATGGAAACCTTTAGTAGATTTAATAGCTGATGGAACAATAAAAGGTGTAGCAGCCATAGTAGGATGTTCAAATATGACTGCTGGAGGACATGATGTTAATACTGTAGAATTAACTAAAGAATTAATTAAAAGAGATATATTAGTTTTATCAGCAGGATGTTCAACAGGAGGACTTGAAAATGTAGGATTAATGTCACCAGGAGCAGAAGAATTAGCAGGCGAAAATTTAAAGGCCGTATGTAAAAAGCTTCAAATACCACCAGTATTAAATTTTGGACCATGTTTAGCTATAGGTAGACTTGAAATAGTAGCAACAGAGCTTGCTGCATATTTAGGAATAGATTTACCTCAATTACCACTTGTTTTATCAGCACCACAATGGCTAGAAGAACAAGCATTAGCTGATGGAGCATTTGGATTAGCCCTAGGACTTCCTCTACATTTAGCTCTACCACCATTTATAACAGGAAGCAAATTAGTTACAGAAGTTTTAACTGAAGGATTAAAAGATATAACTGGAGGTCATGTCATAGTAAATATAGATCCTAAATCAAGTGCAGATGAATTAGAATCAATAATAATTGATAGAAGAGCAAAACTTGGATTAAAGGAAGTGGAATCTTATGCATAGAATTTTAATTGACAAAAATTTATGTGAAGGATGTAAAACTTGTGTACTTGCATGCATGATGAGAAATACTAAAGCTGAAAATCTATACACAATAGATTTAAACAGTATAGATACAGAAAGTAAAAATCATATAGAGATGGATATAAATAATCATCCGGTACCAATTTTTTGTAGACATTGTGATGAGCCTGAATGTGTAATAACTTGCATGAGTGGAGCTATGAGTAAAGATGAAAAAACAGGGATAGTATCTTATGATGAAGATAAATGTGGTTCTTGTTTTATGTGTGTAATGTCATGTCCTTATGGATTATTAAAAGCAGATGATAGAACAAAATCTAAAATATTAAAATGTGATTTATGTAAAGATGAAGAAACTCCTAGATGTGTAAAAATGTGTCCTACAGGTGCAATTAAGATACAAAAGGAGGATGTTTATGCTAGATAAATTATTTAATAAATTATCTTCTAGAAGAGATGATAAATATATAGAAATAAAAAATACTCCAAAGAAATATGTGATTATAGGTGCAAGTGCAGCAGGTATAAATGCAGGTAAAGTTTTAAGGAAACTAGATCCAAATAGTAATATTACAATAATATCTAAAGATAATAAAATATATTCTCGTTGTATGTTACATCATATTATTTCAAATCATAGAAGTGTGGATAGTATTAATTTTGTAGATGTAGATTTCATGGATAAAAACAATATAATTTGGATAAAAAATACTATAGCAAAAAGTATAGATACAAAAAATAAAGTTGTTAACTTAGAAGATGAAAGTATAAAATATGATAAATTACTGATTGCAACAGGTGCCAAATCATTTATACCTCCAATAAAAAATATAAAAGAAGGCAATAATATTTATTCACTTAGAGACATTGAAGATGTGTTTTATATAAAAGAAAAAATTAAAAAATCTAAAAAGGTAGCTATAATAGGAGCTGGTCTTATAGGTATAGATGTATTGACATCCTTATTAGAAATAAATAATTTAGAAGTATCTTTAATTTATCCAAATGACTATATATTAGATTTACAACTAGATGAGTATTCAGCTAAAATTTATGAAAGAAAGTTTATAGAACGTGGTGCAAAACTATATTCTTCTTTGCCGGTAAATCAAATAATATTAGATGATAATAAAAATGTAAAAGGTGTTGAATTAGGAGATAACAGCATAGTAAAATGTGATTTATTAATAGTGGCAACAGGAGTTAGACCTAATACAGAAATTCTTAGAAATACTGATATAGAAGAAAATAGAGGAATTGTCATAAATAATAAATGTGAAACAAGTGCAAAAGAAATATATGCAGCTGGAGATGTAGTTGGTAAAAATGCAATTTGGCCACTTGCTGTAAAACAAGGAATTGTTGCAGCTTATAATATGGCAGGGATAGAGAAAATGCTTGATGATGATTTTAATTTTAAAAATAGTATGAATTTTGCTGGAATACCTACAGTATCATTAGGACAATCAATAGCCCCGGATGATACTTATGATGTATTTACTAGATGCGATAAAGATGGATATAAAAAATTTATTATAAAAGACAATGTAATAAGAGGATTTATAGCTCAAGGAGATATATCTTATGTTGGACCTATAACTTACTTAATAAAACATAAAGTAGAAATACCAAATTTGATAGAAAGGGTATTTGATTTAGGGTATGCAGACTTCTTTTTAATGAAAGAAAATGGAGAATTTGAATATAATATTAAATAAGCTTAAAGACTTTAATTATAAATATATTGAAAGAAAAGTTAAAAATAGGTAAAATAGACTTATAAAAAATAATATTATTTTAATATGGACATATGAGGTGAAATCATGAAAGATTTATACAATAAAATAGAAGAATCTGCAAATTATATAAAATCAAAAATAAATATAAGTCCATCAATAGGATTAATACTAGGATCAGGACTTGGTGTATTAGCAGATGAAATAGAAAATCCTATAAAAATAAAATACGATGAAATACCAAATTTCCCTGTATCAACAGTACAAGGTCATGCAGGACAACTTGTAATAGGTAAATTACAAGGGAAAAATGTTATAGCAATGCAAGGAAGATTCCATTACTATGAAGGGTATTCAATGGAAATGATAACTTTCCCAGTAAGAGTTATGAAATCATTAGGAGTAGAAACTATTTTTGTAACTAATGCAGCAGGTGGAGCAAATAGAGATTTTAAACCAGGAGATTTAATGATAATAACAGATCATATAAATCTTTCAGGAAATAATCCTTTAATAGGACCAAATGACAATAGAATAGGAACTAGATTCCCTGATATGTCAGCTGCTTATACAAAGGAATATATTGAGCTTGCGAGAAAATGTGCTAATAAATTAAATATAAAAGTTCAAGAAGGGGTTTATGCATTCTTCTCAGGGCCAACTTATGAGACTCCAGCAGAAGTAAGAATGGCGAAAATTTTAGGTGCAGATGCAGTGGGAATGTCAACTGCTCCAGAAGTTATAGTTGCATCACACAGCAAACTTAAAGTTGTGGGAATATCTTGTATAACAAATATGGCAGCAGGAATACTTGATCAACCGCTAGATCATGAAGAAGTAATAGAAACTACTCAAAAAGTTCAAAATGAATTTTTAAGTTTAGTAAAAATGATAGTAAGTGAATTATAAAAAAATTATTGGTTAATATAATAGTAATAGTTGATTAAAGACCAACTATATTTCAAACTAACTATGCAAAAGCTAGAATTTCTAACCTTTTGGTAGTACTATATGGTTTGAAAAATATAAGTCAAAAGCTTAGGCTATCACCTATGTCTTTTGCGAAAAGCTCTAGATTTGATAGTGTATCTTCAGTCTAGAGCTTTTTAAATTGTAAAAATTTTAACCAAGGAGTTTAATTATGACTGACAAAAAAGATAATGTTTTAGATGTTTTTCAAGTTAAATTACTTGAAAATTACGACATAGATGATTATTTGGCAACTGTACCTAGAGATTATGATAAAAAAATGGAAACAAGATTGTATCTTTAATATTTATAAGGGGAATAAAAATGAGAATAGGAATATCTGCACTAACTTTTAATTTAAAAGAAGCTTTAAAGATATGTGAAAATAATAAAGAAATAAATCACATAGAAATAGGTATAGATAATATAAATGATTGTGAAGAAGTAAAAAAATATGAGAAAGAAATAAAAAAACTTAATTTAACTATAGGAATACATCTTCCTATGGAATTAAATTCTTGTGAAAATATTGAATTTATAAGGAATAAATGGACCCAGTATATTATTACTTTAGATGAAAAATTAAGTTTTCTACAAACTTCATATTATAATATGCATTTAGGATATGTTATGGCTAATAGACTTACAAAAAATAAATTAAAATATTTAGATAATACAATAAAATTTTTTGATAAATTATATGATGAGAAAAAACTGCCTATTACAATAGAAAATACATATACAAAAGGGGGAGATTTCTTCAATATGGGAACAGAAGTTGAAGATTTTATTTATATTTTTAAAAAGCATAAAAATTTAAATTTTTGCTATGATACGGGCCATGATTTAATTTGTAAAAGTAATTATGATTTAATAAAAAATAAAATAAAAATAGTTCATCTCAGTGATAATAATAAAAGAGAAGATGAACACCTAGGTATTTTAAAGGGGAAATTAACTACTGAAGATTTAAAATATATTTTGAATATAAATCCAGAGTTTTTAGTATTAGAAATGAAATTTAATGACATAAATGAATCTTTGCAAATCTTAAAACAAAACTATCTTAAATAAAATATTTCATATTATTGACAAAAATAAAACACAAAGATACTCTTACTCCTAGGAGGGTAAAATGGAGAACAATACTTATAACGTATTTACAAATGTGATTAAAAATCTAAAAAAAAATAAAAATATAAAATCAATTATCCATGTAGGCTCAAGTAAAAATAAAATAACTAAAAATAATTGCAAGGTAAATGATATTGATTTATTTATAATAGTTGAAAATCAAAATATAGATCAAATTAGAAAAATTGAAACAATAAACAATGTGGAATTTGATTTTAATTATATTTCCATTGAAGGAAGTTATAGATTTATTGAAAATAAGACATATTTTTTTCTGGAGATAAAAGATGGAAATATATTATACGATAAAAATAATATAGGAAGAGGAATTTTGTCTTTATGTGAAGAAAAATATAAAGAAGGTCCAAATAAGATTCCCTTAAAAGATAAAAAATTTAAAATTAACCAATTGATTTCAGATATTTCTAGATTAAAAAATAAATATGAATATGATGAATTTGAATATGATTTTTTGATTTATATGTATTTAAGTAAAATAATAAAAACTTATTATCTTGTTAATGATTTATGGATACCAAAAGATAAAAAGTTGATTAAATCATTAAAAAATCAAGATATTAAACTATACAAATTAGTTAGTAATGTAAAAAATGATAATAAATATGAAAAAATATTAAAAGTAACAGAGTATGCTTTTGGTAGTTTATAATGGGGAGGAAGAAATGAGTAATTTTGGGAAAAAAACAATTGATAAAGTAGCTATAGAAAAGGCAGTTAGAGAAATTTTAATAGCTATTGGTGAAGATCCAGATAGAGAAGGATTAAAAGGAACACCAGATAGGGTAGCTAGAATGTATGAAGAAATTTTTAGTGGACTTCATCAAGATCCAAGAGAACATTTAAAAGTATTATTTAAAAATGAAAATCATGAAGAGATGGTTGTTGTAAAAGATATACCATTCTATTCTAGTTGTGAACATCACTTAGTTCCTTTCTTTGGGAAAGCTCATGTTGTTTATGTACCAAAGGATGGAAGACTTACAGGCTTATCTAAATTAGCAAGGGTAATAGAAACCTTTGCAAAAAGACCGCAATTGCAAGAAAGAATTACAAAAGAAACAGCAAATATTATTATGGAAGAATTACAACCTTATGGAGTAATGGTTGTAGTAGAAGCTGAACATATGTGCATGACTATGCGTGGTGTAAAAAAACCAGGTAGTAAAACAGTAACATCAGCAGTAAGGGGAATTTTTGAAACAGATTCACTGGCTAGAAGTGAAGCTATGAGCTTAATAAAATTAGGATAAATTATTAATATTTATAAATTAGGGAGAAAATCTATGTTTAAATATGGACAAAAAACATATATAATGGGAATTTTAAATGTAACTCCAGATAGTTTTTCTGATGGAGGAAGTTACACTGATGTAGATGTTGCAGTTGAACATGCTAAGGAAATGATAAAAGAAGGTGCAGATATAATAGATGTTGGAGGGGAATCTACAAGACCAGGTCATAAATTTGTATCTTCAGAAGAAGAAATAAAAAGAATAGTACCTGTAATTAAAAATTTAAAAAAAGAAGTACATATACCTTTATCTATAGATACTTATAAAGCTGATGTGGCAGAAGAAGCATTAAAACTAGGTGTAGATATGGTAAATGATGTTTGGGGACTTACTTATGATGGTAATATGGCAGATGTTATAGGAAAATACAATGCATCTGTTTGTATTATGCATAATCAAGAAAACACTGAATATGACAAAGATATAATTGAAAGTATAAAAGAATTTTTACAAAATAGCATAGATAAAGCTTTAAATGCAGGTGTCAAAAAAGAAAATATAGTTTTAGACCCCGGTATAGGTTTTGGAAAAACTTTTGAACAAAATTTAGAAGTTTTAAAAAGATTAAATGAATTACAAGATTTAGGCTATCCTATTTTACTTGGAACTTCTAGAAAATCAGTGCTTGGAAATATTGTAGGAGGTGAACCTAAGGAGAGAGTTGAAGCAACAGTAGCTACTACAGTATCTGGAATAAGAGATGGTGTTGATATAGTTAGAGTTCATGATGTTAAAGAAAATATACAAGCTGCCAAAGTTGCAGATAAATTATACAGAGGTTAAATATGGATAAAATAATTTTAAGTAATTTAGGTTTTTATGGATATCATGGTGTTTTAGAGGCAGAAAAAAAACTAGGCCAGAAATTTTTTATTGATGTAGAGCTTTTTGTATATACTAAAGAAGCAGGTAAAAATGATGATTTAACAAAATCTGTTAGTTATGCAGATGTATATGAAGTAATAAAAGACATAACAGAAAATAAAACCTTTGATTTAATAGAAGCATTGGCAGAAAATATTTCACAAGTAGTTTTAGATAAATTTAAGCTTGTTAATTCAATTATGGTTAGAGTGAAAAAGCCAGAAGCACCAGTAAATGGGATATATGATTATTTTGGTGTAGAAATTAGGAGAGATAGAAATGAATAAAGCTTATTTGGGATTAGGAACTAATATGGGAAATCGTGTTCAATATTTAAGAGATGCTTGTGTTATGTTAAGTAATCATAAAAATATTAGTATTTGCAAAATATCTAAAGTTTATGAAACTAAAGCCTGGGGATATACTAATCAAGATGACTTTCTAAATATTTGTATGGAAATAGATACAAATCTAGAACCTGAAGAGTTATTAGAAGTCTGTCATAATATAGAAAATCAATTAAAAAGAGTAAGAACAATTAGATGGGGACCTAGGACAATAGATGTTGATATATTGTTTTTTAATAATATAGCTTCTGATGATAAAGCTTTAACTCTTCCACATCCTAGAATAAAAGAAAGAGCTTTTGTTTTAATTCCGCTTATGGATTTAAATAAAGAATTGATAATAGATGACAAAAATATTTCTTATTATTTATCTAAATTAAATAAAGAAGAAATAGAAGAAGTAAAGGAAATTAATATAGCTTTTTCTATATAAATTTAAAATAAAAATACATATAGCATTTACTTAAGAGAGAGGATTTACTCCTCTCTTTTTAAATTTATACAAAACATAAATTAGAAAAAATGAAATATTTTTTTTGATTATTAAAAATAAAACTAATACGCTGTAACTATTGCAAATATTGATATGTAAGGAAGAAATTTTGGGTTTTAAAAAGGCTTAAATGTAACGTTTTTGTAACTTTTTGATAAAAAAATCTTTTAAAAGTTACAAAAATGTAATATTATATATATACGGCAACGAAATTCGATAAAAACGAAAAACTCTAGATCAATATATAAAATTAAAAGAATAATGGGGGAAGAGCTATGATAAAGAAAGCAATAAAAACAATAACGCTAAGTGCTGCTATGATAACAATGATGTCTGTTTTTGGACATACAACAAAAGTTGATGCAGCAAATATTACAGGAACAGTAACGGCTACATCACTAAATGTAAGAAGTGGAGCATCGACATCTTATTCAATAGTAGGAAAAGTAACAAAAGGTAAAGAAGTAGAAATATTATCATCAAGTAATGGGTGGTATAAAATAAAATGCTCAGATATAACAGGTTGGGTATCAGGAGATTATATATCAACTTCTACAGAAAAAGTATCAGAAAATACTTCTTTTGAGGTGGCTAAAACTTTAGATGTAAAAGCTTATGCTTATACAGGAGATGGAATAACAGCAACAGGAACAGTTCCAAAGTATGGTACAATTGCTGTAGATCCAAGTGTTATACCTTATGGAACGAAAGTTTATATAAAAGAATTAGATAAGGTATTTACGGCAGAAGATTGTGGTGGAGCAATAAAAGGTAATACTATAGATATATTTATGACGTCAGAAGCAGCTTGTAATAACTGGGGTGTAAAATATATAACATTACAAATATTGAAATAAAAAAGGTCAACTTTACGTTGATCTTTTTTATTTAAGTTATATTGTTAAGCACTAATTTTTTCTGAACTTGATTTATCTTTTTTATTATTTTTAATTAATACTTTTCCAAGAATACCACCAATTATAGCTGGTATAACCCAGTTAAATCCTAAACTAGCAAGAGGAAGTTTATTTAGAAAAACTATATTAACTCCTAAGCTATTAGCTACGTTTAACAAACTTATAAATAAAGTTGCAAAGGCAGCACCTTTAAATATAGATTGAGATTTTAGATGTTTACTAAAAATACTCATAACAATTAATAATATAGAAACTGGATATATAACTGTTAGTATTGGAACAGCTATGGCAATTATTTTGTCTACTCCTAAATTAGATGCTATGGCACTAAAAATACATATAAATGATACTAAATGTGAGTATTTTAGTTTTTTGTTGCTTACATCTTCAAAGTATTTAGCTGTTATAGATGTTAAGCCTATAGCAGTTGTAAGGCAGGCAAAAGCAACTATTATACCAAGTAGCATGATTCCACTTTTACCAAGTAAACTATTAGTTATATTTACAAGTAAGGTAGTTTGAGATATAGAAGCATCATAAATAGTCGATACCGTTGAGCCTAAGTACGCCAATCCACCATATATTATAACTAAACCAATTCCTGCAACAGTAGCAGATTTTAAAGTCATTGATATGTTTTCTTTTTTATCTTTATATCCTTTAGCAACAAATGAAGTCATAATTAAAGTAGTTACTCCACCTATGCCAAGGGCATCCATTGTTTGGTATCCTTGAGTAATACCATTAATAAATAATCCATTGTTATCATTGTTACTTAACTCACCAATTGGATATAAAATTCCTTTTCCTATTAATAAGATTAAAGCAATTAATAATACTGGAGTTAAAAATTTACCTATTATATCCATAACTTTTGTTTGCTTTATAGTCAATATAAATGTTAGAATAAAGAATATAATAGAAAATACTATTGAGTTTAATGAAGAAGTAAGAGGAAGTATACTCATTTCAAAAGTAGTTGCAGCAGTTCTTGGAATAACTAATATAGGTCCAAGACAAAGCATCATTATAACTTCTAAAGAAATGCCAAATTTCTTACCAGCCTTACCAACAACATTTTGAAAACTACCAGCTTTAGATACTGCATATATTGATAATAAAATTATTCCTACATCAGCTATAACAAATCCTGAAAAACTTGTTAACCAATTACTACCTGACACCATACCTATAAAAGGAGGAAATATTAAATTTCCAGCTCCGAAGAATATGGAAAAAAGAGCAAAACCAACTATTAAAATATCCTTATTTTTTTTCATTTTTACACCTCAAATTTATATTTTTATATATAAAAAGCCACATAGTTATAATCCATGTGGCTTTTGGCATCTAGAATAAAAAAGCCACATAGCGATAATCTATGTGGCTTTTTTATTAATTTTAGCCATCATAGATACAACAACTTGGTTTGTATCTATGATGAGTATATATCATAAATACAAACCTATCTAAAGTAGCTAAAATAATAATACATATTAAGTTGTACTTTTTTTACTAGATTTGCATTCATCGTTATTCTCTCCTAATAAATATTTTATAAAAACTGTTATGTCTTTAATGATACAAAATACAACAAAAGTTGTCAATAGCTATTTATTTTATGTGAAAAAAATAATTATATAAAAGAGTTAAAATGTATATAAAGATATTGAAAAAATATATTAGCCTAGTATATAATAATCAATGTATTTATATGAATAAAAAATATAATACGAAAAATAAAAAGAAAATAGGTAGATGAAATGACAATATTATTAAACGTAATAGGTATAGTTGTTTTACTGGGTGGATTATATTTTTTCTCGTCTAACAAAAAATTAATAGATAAGAAAATGATAATAAAAGCTCTAGTAATACAATTTATATTAGCATTTATGCTAGTTAAATTCCCTTTAGGAAGACTATTTATTGAAAAGGTATCTGATGTAGTAACTAATATATTAGGTTACGGAAGAGAAGGGCTTTCTTTTATGTTTGGTTCTTTAGCAGATAGTAGCGCAGTAAATGGATCTATATTTGGGATACAAACTTTAGGAAACATAATATTTATTTCAGCTTTAGTTGCAGCGCTATATTATCTAGGTATAATAGGAGCAGTTGTCAAAGTAATAGGTGGAATTATAGGCAAAATACTTGGAACTTCAAAAGTTGAAAGTTTTGTAGCTACTGCCAATATGTTCCTTGGGCAAACAGAATCACCAATACTAGTAAGTAAATACTTAAAAAATATGACTGAAAGTGAAATTATGCTTGTTTTAATTTCTGGAATGGGTAGTATGTCAGCTACAGTACTTATGGGATATGCAGCTATGGGTATACCAATGCAATATTTATTAATAGGGGGATCGTTAGTTCCTCTTGGAAGTATAATAGTATCAAAAATTATGTTACCTGAAGATAAATCATTAAGAATAGATGAAGCTGAGGAAGTAAAAATTGACAATAAAGGTGATAATGCAAACCTAATATCAGCAATATCACAAGGAGCTCAAGATGGTCTTAATATGGCTTTAGGAATAGGTGCATCACTTATAGCAATTATAGCTATAGTTGCTCTTGTAAATGGAGTTCTTGGAATATTTGGTTTATCATTGGAAAAAATACTATCAGTAGTATTTGCTCCGATAGGATTTTTAATGGGACTTGATATGAATGGTGTGACTTTGGCAGGTCAATTACTAGGAAGTAAATTAGTATTAAATGAATTTGTTGCCTTTGGTCAATTGGGAGAAGTTATAAAAACTTTAGACCCAAGAACAGCTTTAATGCTTTCAGTATCTTTATGTGGATTTGCTAATATATCTTCTATGGGTATATGTATATCAGGAATATCAGTATTTTGTCCAGAAAAAAGAAATCAATTATCAAAACTTGCATTTAGAGGGATGATAGGTGGTTTTATAGTTAGTTTATTAAGTGCATTAATAGTTGGATTAATAATGGCTATATAATTTACAATTTCTAAATTTGAGAAACAAGTGAAGTTGTTATCTATATAATCCAAGAAAATTAAAAAAATATGTTAATTGGTATATAATGGTTTTGACAAAATCTTTTTTATATGGTAATATATTTAAAGATTAAGTAAGTCAGATAATCGCAGGTAGCATTAGCTACGTGAGGAAAGTCGGAGCTCCATAGAGCAGGGTGCTAGGTAACGCCTAGTGGGAGTGATCCTAAGGAAAGTGCAACAGAAAATTACCGCCAAGTTTACTTGGTAAGGATGAAAAGGCGAGGTAAGAGCTCACCGTTTCCCAGGTGACTGGGAAAGCCGTGTAAACCCCACCTGGAGCAAGACCAAAATAGGGCTAATAGAGTGTTGCTCGCACTCTCCGGTAGGTAGGTCGCTTGAGCATATTGGTGACAATATGCCTAGATAGATGATTATCAAATACAGAACTCCGCTTATAGATTTGCTTGATTAAAGAATTCCTCAGGGAATTCTTTTTTTGTATAAAGAAATAAAATACCTTAAGATTTATCGTAGGGTATTTTTTATTGTAATGAAATTGAATAAAAAGGTAAAATATGTTAAATTTATAGGGTGGATATAAAAATAATTCTATTGTAAATGGGGGAATAATGATGATATTAGTAACAGGGGGAATGGGCTATATAGGTAGTCATACAGTTGTGGAATTATTAAATTTAAACTATGAGGTAGTAGTAGTAGATAATTTAAGTAACAGCAGTATATTAGTTAAAGATAGAATAAAAAAAATAACAAATAAAGATTTTAAGTTTTATAACGTAGATGTTACAGATAAAGAAAGTCTTAAAAAAGTTTTTGAGGAAAATAAAATTGATTCTATAATACATTTTGCAGCTTTTAAAGCTGTAGGAGAATCTGTTGAAAAACCTTTAGAGTATTATGAAAATAATTTAGTTGGAGCTTTAGTAGTATTTGAATTAATGAAAGAATTTAATGTGAATAATTTTGTTTTTTCATCATCAGCAACAGTCTATGGAAAACCAAAATCTTGCCCAATTAAAGAAGATTTTTCTCTATCAACAACAAATCCATATGGTGCTACAAAACTTATGATAGAAGATATAATGAGGGATTTAAGTAAAGCTGATAAAAATTTAAATTTAGTAATACTTAGATATTTTAACCCAATAGGAGCTCATGAAAGTGGATTAATAGGAGAAGAGCCAAAGGGTATACCAAATAATTTAATGCCTTATATAACAAAGGTTGCAGTAGGTCAGTTAAATGAACTTAGTGTATTTGGAGATGATTATGATACCAAAGATGGGACTGGTGTTAGAGATTATATTCATGTTGTAGATTTAGCAAAGGGACATGTAGCTTCTATAAAAAAACTTGAAGAAAATCCAGGATTACTTACATACAATTTGGGAACAGGTGAAGGATATAGCGTATTAGACTTAGTCAAAGCTTTTGAAAAAGTAAATAATATAAAAATACCTTATAAAATAATAGATAGAAGACCTGGTGATATAGATATGTGTTATGCAGATCCAACAAAAGCATTCGATGAATTAGGTTGGAAGGCTGAATTTGGTATTGAAAGAATGTGTGAAGATTCATGGACATGGCAAAGTAATAATCCTAATGGATATGAAGAATATGAATTAGATGAAGTTGCCTTATCTAAGATGTAATAAATTAGGAGGTATTAATTGGAATATTTAAAAATAATGATTTTATCAATGGTTCCAATTACAGAATTAAGAGGAGCTATACCCATAGGAATGGCATTAAAACTAAATCCTATAGGAGTCTATTTATCTAGTGTAATAGGGTCAACATTGGTAGCGATACCTTTGGTTTTAGCATATAGACATGTGGTAAAATTTTTTAAAGAAAAAAATATGTTTTTATTTTTATTAAGGCGAGTTGACAATAAAATAGAAACGAGTATGAAAAAAATGAAAGCAGCTTCTTTTATTGGCATAATATTGTTTGTAGGAATTCCGTTGCCTACAACAGGTACATGGACAGCAGCAGCTATAGCTTCCATTTTAAGAATGAGACTCATAGAAGCGCTAAGTGGTATATTTATAGGAAATATTTTGTCGGGGCTTATTGTAAGTTTATTATCATATCATATTCTGTAAAAATATATAATGAAAGTAATTTTATTGTATATATTAAAATGTGCTAAAATATTACTATAGATAATTTGTATTATCATAAGAGGGGGAAAATTATGGGGAAAACAATTAAATCTATTTGCATGGTGTTATTAACAGCATTTATTATTTTTATATCTAGTATTCCTGTATCAAATGCAGCTACTAGTCAATTAATTATAATCAATTCAAAAAATAACACATTAAATTTTTATGAAAATAATACTTTAGTTAGAAAATTCAAATGTGCGACAGGAAAATCAAGTACACCGACACCTCAGAGAAAAACAACAATAGTCAATAAAATAAAAAATAGACCCTATTATAAATATGGGATACCAGGAGGAGACCCAAGAAATCCATTAGGAAAAAGATGGATGGGACTTAATATGTATGGTTATGGAACTACATATGGAATTCATGGAACTAATAATGAAAGTTCTATTGGTAAACATATAAGTAATGGATGTATAAGAATGCACAATAAGGATGTAGAATGGCTGTTTAATAAAATAAAAATAGGCGCTACTGTAATTATAAAAAACACATCTAACAGTGATGAATGGATAGCAAAACAATATAAAATTAAATTAAATAAAAAAATTGAAAAAAATACATGGTATACAAAAAATGGATATAAATATTATCGTAAGTCAAACGGTAAAAATGCTACAGGATGGAATACGATAAATGGTAAGACTTATTATTTTGATAATAAAGGAAAAATGCAAACAGGTCTTAAAACAATATCTAATAAAAAATATTATTTAGGTAAAGATGGAGTTAGAAGAACAGGTTGGCAAACTATAAATGGAAATAAGTATTATTTTGAAAAATCAGGAAATAAAAAAGGTCAAGCATTAAAAGGCAAGATAAAAATAAGTGGTAAGTATTATTATTTTGACAATGATTATAAGATGGTTAAAAACAAGCTAGTAAAAGACTATTATTATGGAAAAGATGGAGAATATGTAAAAGACAAACAAGTTAAATACAAAGATAATTATTACTATGTGGGAAGTAATGGTAAAATAATTAAAAATAAAGAGAAAAAAGGCTTCTATTATAATGAAAAAGGAAAAGCATATAAAGATTGTGTAAAAGATATTAATGGATATACTTATACCTTTGATAAAAATGGAAAAATAGTAAATAAAGTTAAAATAGCTGAAAAAGAAGAAAGTTCAGAAGAAGAATTACAAAAAAATAAAGAAATTAAACTGCAAGAAGATACACAATATAAACAACAAGAAAATATCGATAATCAAGAGGACAATGAAGAAGACCCACTTATAGAAGAAGCTATATAGATAAAAAATCATCTTATCATAAATTGATAAGATGATTTTTTAATGACGAAATTGTAAGGAAATCTTAAGATTGTATATTTTGTATTTTTTGATTAAATGAGTTATAATTTTCAAATAGAGAAATTATCGTAACGGGGGAACCATATAATGAAAAAAGATTTAAAAGGACTTTTTAAAGTTAATAAAAAGTCGATGACAGAAGTTTTACTATGGTTAATAGGAGGAATGCTTCTATTATTTGTATCAGAATACTTATTGAGAGGTAAAGTTAGATATGTTAAATTATTACTTTTAAATAAGTCTGGTGTATTTTTAGTAAACTATTTATTATTATTACTAATTACATCTCCGATATTTATACTAAAAAGAAAAAATACCTTTTACTTTTTAATGTCATTTATAATAGTGACTATATCAGGTGTAAGTAAGTATTTATGTTTGGTAAGAGGAGTTCCTTTTACATTTTCAGACATATACTCCATAGGAGAAGGTTTAGAGATTGCAGGAAATTACGTCACAGTGCCTATGGTAGTGGGGGTTTTGATTTTTTTAATTGCAGTAATAGGAATAACTATTTTTTCATTTAAAAAAGAAAAAAATAAAAAAAGAATAAATAGTTATTTAAATCCACTTATAATATTAGTTCTTATTATTGTTTTTCCTTTAGTAACAAAAGATCAATATGCAAAAGGAAATATGGGATATATGAGATGGGATATAACTGCATCTTATAAGAAAAATGGATATGTATTTTCTACAATAGAGTCAGCTTTAAAATATGTTAGAGTAAAACCTAAAGGGTATTCTAAAGAAAAAATAGAAAAAATTAGAGCAATAGTTGATGAAAAAGAAAAAGAAGATAATAGAGTGATAAATAAAAAGAAATCGAATATGATATTTATTCAGTTAGAAGCTTTTATGGATCCTACTCTAATAAAAGAAGCAAAATTTAGTGAAGATCCAATTCCTAACTTTAGAAAAATTTGTGATGAAAATAAAGGATACATGGCAAATGTACCAACTACTGGAGGAGGAACTGTTAGGACTGAATATGAAGTTATGACAGGAAATAATATAGATTATTTAACTCCAGGCGAAATTCCATATAATACTATATTAAAAGGAAAGTATTATAATTCAGTAGCAACAACTTTAAAAGCTGAAGGTTATAGTGCTCATGCCATTCATAACTTCCAAGGTAACTTCTATACAAGAAATAATGCTTATGAAAAACTTGGATTTGATGATTTTACCTCTATTGAATATATGAATAATTATGAAAAAAATGAAAGAGGTTGGGTAAAAGACACTATATTAACAAAATATATAAAAAAAGCATTGGATAGTACTCCAGGTAGTGATTTAGTATATACAGTAGCTGTTCAAGGACATAGTGCTTATCCAAGTGATGCATTAAAGCTTTATGATTTTCCTATAAAAGTTAGTGGAAACTTAGAAGACAAGGATAAAAATCAACTTTATTACTATGTTAACCAACTAAAAGGAACAGATGATTTTATAGGAGATATAATGGATATGGTCGATAATAGTAAAGAAGATACATTAGTAGTCTTTTATTCAGACCATATGCCAGCATTAAATTTATTCCAAAATAAGAATTTTTATTTAGATGCTTACAAAGCTCCTTTTACTTTTTATAGCAACTTTGAAATGAATAATTTTGATTTTGATAATACGGAATCTTATAATATAAGTTCTTTGGCGATGAAGCTAGCAGGAGTAAAATATGGACCTATGGAAAAATTTCATGCATATATGAAAGATGATAAAAATTATCAAAAATATGAAGAATTGTTAGAATATGATATATTGTTTGGCAAAAGTTATTATTTAAAAGATAATGAAAAGCCTCAAAAAAATAAAATGAAGATGGGGCTAGATAATGTTACAATTACATCTTTGGAGTATAATAGTGATTTTATTTTAGTAAAAGGGACAAATTTTACAGAAAACAGTTCAGTTTATATTGATAAGAAAAAAATAAAGACTGAATTTATTGATGATCAAACCTTAAAAATAAAATCTAATGAAAAAGGTAATACTATAATAGTAAAACAATTAGGACGAAATGATGGTCTTTTAAGTCAATCAAATACTATGGATTTATCAGATGATCAGTTAGCTAAAAAATAAATATGAATTTTATATGAAAAAATAAAAAAAGTAATTAAACATATTGATATGTATAAATTAATAAACTATAATGTTAATAGAATATTAAAAAGTAAAAATTTGGGAATTGAGAAGTTTTTTTGTGCACAGGGGGGATTTTGCACAATGATGGGTCAATATGTTGAGAAATTTGAAGAAAAGGTTTGGGAGTTCGGTGATGAAATAACTGAAAATTTAGATTACTCTATAGTAAATGACTCTTTCTTGTTTAAAATATATCATAGAGTATTAGATATAATACTTTCATTAATTGGATTAGTAATTTCCATACCCATATTAATAATCTTTGGTTTATTAATTAAAAAGGAAGATGGAGGGCCTATTTTTTATAAGCAGGATAGGCTTGGAAAAGATGGAAAATTAATCTTTATATATAAATTAAGATCAATGAAGATTAATGCAGAGATAAATGGTGCTGTATGGGCTGAAAAAAATGATCCAAGAATAACTAAAGTGGGAAAATTTATCAGAAAAACACGAATAGATGAAATACCCCAGTTTTTAAATATTTTAAAGGGTGAGATGAGTATAATTGGTCCAAGACCAGAAAGACCAACATTAACTATGGAATTTAATGAAAAAATACCAGGTTTTATAAATAGGCTAGTTGTGAAACCTGGACTTACAGGATATGCACAAGTTCATGGAGGATATGAAATCTCTCCAGAAGACAAAATAAAAGAAGATTTGTATTATATCAAGAATAGAAGTTTACTTTTAGATTTGTCTATTTTGTTGAAAACTGTAAGAGTTGTATTAACAGGAGAAGGCTCTAGATAAATAAAATTTATTATTCATAAGAACTTTTCTTGAAATATTACTGGAAAATATATATAATAAAATAATAAAAATATAACAAAAGTATGACATAACAAAAATAGGGAGAGATTTTTTAATCTCTCCCTATTTTTTAAGTGAAAAATTATATTTAGGGGAACGATAGTTGGAGGTAATTGCATGGAAAAAAATTTAGTATCAATAATTACACCTGTATACAATGGGGAGAAGTATATAGAAAAATGCATAGAAAGTGTTTTAAATCAAACTTATAAAAATTTAGAAATGATAATCGTAGATGATGGCTCTATTGATAATAGTGAAAATATAATAAAAAAGTATACAAAAGAGAATTCTTTTATTAAGTATATTAAATTAAAAGAAAACAGAGGTATATCGAATGCAAGAAATGTGGCACTAAAAAATGCTACGGGGAGATTTGTTGCTTTTTTAGATTGTGACGATATATATTATAAAGATAAAATAAAAAAGCAAGTTAATTTTATGATAGAAAACAATTACTTTTTTACATATACTTCTTATAATTTGATTGATGAAAATGGTCAAAATTTAAATAAAATTATTTGTGCAAAAGAATATGAAAACTATAAAAGTCTTCTAAGAGGAAATAATATAGGATGTTTAACAGTAATGATAGACAGATTAAAAATAAATGAAAATTTAATATTTTCTTCTAATCCTCATGAAGACTATATTTTATGGCTTAATATTTTAAAAAATAATAATAAGGCATATGGATTAAATGATGTTTTATCATCTTATAGGAAAAGTAATGATTCCATAAGTCACAATAAAATAAAGGCAGCGTCATGGACATGGAATATATATAGAAATATAGAAAAATTACCTTTACTAAAATCTATTTATTATTTCATAAATTATGCGATTAATGGAAGTATGAAATAATAAATAAGTTTAAATTTTCATATTATTAAGTATAAAAATTTTAAAGAGGGGGGGATTTAAGTGATTATAATTGAAAAAGAGGTTTTGGATTATGAAAAAAATAATATTAAATATTATATAAATATACCGAAGTTATGCTATGAAGAAAATAATGATAAAAATTTTTTAAAAAATGAAATGATAGAAAGTATAAATCAGTTTATATCTGAAGATATTTTCATATTCATAGACATGATTGAAGATGATTATAATATTTCTAAAAATGAGTACACATATATAAATAGTCTTACAGAATTTCAAGTAGCGTATGTGTCGAAGAATATTATAAGTTTATCTGTAGAATTTTCTCAATTAAGAGGACTTAGTGATATAAGTTATACAAAAGCGTACAATTATGATTTTAATCTTAGAAAGGAATTAAGTTTAAAAGATTTCTTTAAAAATAATGTAGATTTTATAGAATTATTAAAAAGATATATTTTGATTCAAATAAATAACTTTTTTGATGAAATATATAGATATGATGAAAACTTTATATATAATTTTATGGAAGATGATATTGTTTTAGAGGAAGATAATATTTTTTATTTTACACATGAGTTTCTAATATTTCCATTTTCATCATGTGAAATTCATGAAAATATAGTAAATTTATTGGAGTTTAAAATCCCATTTAATAAAATTTATCCTTACTTAAGTGAATATGCAATGAAAAATATAGTAAAAAGAATGGTACTTTAACAGGGGGGATATTATGTTTTTTGAATATGATAGAGTAGCAGCGGTAGAGTATGCTAGAAAATGGGCTCTTAGTAGGAATCCTCAATTTAAAGATTATGAACAATGGGGTGGAAACTGTACAAATTATATTTCACAATGTATAAATGCAGGGGGAATACCTATGGATTCTGATGGAAATAATGTCATGAAAGAATGGTATTGGTATAGTGATAATAAAAGAACTCCAAGTTGGACAGGAGCTCAACCTTTTTTTGAATATCTTACAAGTAATAACACATATGATACTGATAATTTTGGAATATATGCTTCGCAAGTTTCCTATGACGAACTTGAACTTGGTGATATAATTCAATTAGTAGATAATAATAAGGCTTATCATACAATGATTATAACAAGAATAATTTTAGATGGAGATAATATATATGATTACTTAATATGTCAAAATACTTATGATTTATTAGATTATCCTCTTAGCTTAAAGGTTGGAGAAAGGAGATATTTGAAAATATTTGGCTATTATATGTAGCTAGTAAAGTTGAAAAGAATTCTTCTTGGTGTTAAAATAAATTTATCAGAATTATTTTCATTATAAGAGAAAATATGCTAAGAAGGGTGAAATTATGGCAAGACAAACTAAAAAAAGAAAACATAAAAAGAAAGCAAAATCAAAAATAAATAGAAAAAAATTACTTATAGTAGCAGCAAGTTTATTTGTTATATTATTTGTATTACTTAAGGTTGTACAAGGGATAACATCAGGAGTTTCAACAGCAAGTAAAAATATTGGAACTTTGGTAACTTCCATATTTGGAGAAGGCAAAGATACTAGTAATGTTAATACTGATAAACAATTTGACTTACAAGAGGAAAATAATACACCAAAGAAGAAATATGTAGTATATCTTGATGTTGGCCATGGAGGAAGTGACATTGGATACCAAACAGAAAGTGGTGAAATGGAAAAAGATATAGATTTAGAAATTAGTAAATTAGTATCATCAAGATTATCTTCTCAAGGAGATATAAGTGTTATTGTATCTAGAAATACAGATAAGCTATTATCAAATACAGACAGAGTAGAAGATGCTAATAAACAAAATGCAGATATATTTGTATCTATTCATATGACTGGTAATAATGATGAGAGTGCTCAGGGAATACAAACTTTCTATAGAGTTGAATCGGAAGATGCTTCTGATGAACTTGCAACTTTAGTGCAAAAATCTGCAGTTGCATATGTTGACTTAAAAGATAGAGGTGCTACTCCTTTTACTTTTGGTGTATTAGAAGGCAATAATATGCCATCAATATTAATACAATGTGGTTTTTTAAGTAATAAAGAAGAAGCAAAAAAATTAACAAATCCTGACTTCCAAAAAGATTTGGCAGAAGGTATATCTCAAGGAATTTTATCTTTTTTAGATGCTCAAGGATAAAATAGGAGGATGAAAATGAAGAATCTACAAGCAAAGAAAACTTTATTAGAAGAGGCCTTAAGAAAAAAGTCCATGGAAGATATGTTTACTGTTGTAGAAGAAGATAATCTAGTTTTATTTAGAACATTTCAAGATATTTACGCCAATAATTGTTTAAGTGCAATTATGATAAGTGAATCTGCGTATACAATGATAAATATTTTCTTTGGAAAATTGGGAATGGAAGAAAAAAGAAGTGAAGTATTAGAGTTGATCAATGACTTAAATAGAACTTATTCAGTAAATAAATTTGTTCTTAGTGAAAATGATGAATTAATATTTCAAGTACCATATATATCATTGTTAGAAGATTTTAATGGAGATATAGTTATTGACTTACTTCGTGATTTACTTGTAATTTTAGTTAAAAAAGAATATATAAAATTTCAAGACATACTAGGAGATAGTATGATGATAGATTTTGAAAATAATGATTAAATTAAAACCTTAGACAAAAGTCTAAGGTTTTTTGTAATATTTTATAATTTAAGAATGTATAAAATATATAATATAATGTTAATACTCTTTATTAAGAAATAATAAAGAGAGGATTTATTATGTGTCAAGTAACTGATTTTTATGAATATAAATACAGTAGAAATAATTATTATATTAATATATTTATAGATAAAGAATGTGCTTTAGGTGTTAAATTATTTTTAATGAAAAGAGTAAAAAATAAAAAAATTAGCAAAGATTATAAATATGCTTACACAGCTTTAAAAAATCAAATAGATAAAAATATAAATAAGAGAACTTATGTAAAACTTCGATTAAATAAATGTTACATACAATATCTAAAAGATTTATATTATGATTATTATGGTGAAGAAAGTAGTATTTATATTAAAGAAATTATAAATCATCTACAATTTTTCATACAAGAAGATGTTGCTAATGTTTATAAATTTTATGATTTGAAAGAAAATACAAAAATAAATATACTATCAAAATCATAAAAGAGTTGCAAACACTGCAGTTTACAACTCTTTTTATTAAACTTTTATTTATCTAAAACACTTTTTTACAATTTGTATAATCATAAACATCCATCAAAGCTTCCCCAAATCTTTGATAATGGACGATTTCTCTTTCTGCTAAAAATCTTAAAACTCCAATTATATCTACATCGTCAGTTAAATTAATTAATTGATAATAAGTTGCCAGTGCCTTTTGTTCAGCAGCCATATCTTCATGTAAATTAGTTATGGAATCTCCAAAAACATTAATATAAGATGTTGTGAAAGGAACACCATTAGCATCACTTGGTTGTAATCCATGTCCAAATTGAGCAAAATTTGGTCCTAGTCCGCAAGATTTCATTTCTTCTGGAGTTGCATCTTCAGTTAATTGATAAAGCATAGATGATATTATTTCAACATGAGCAAGCTCTTCTGTACCAATATCTGTTAATAGCCCTTTTGTTTTTCCAGTAGGCATTGTATATCTTTGTTGTAAATATCTTAGAGCAGCAGCCATTTCACCATTAGGACCGCCAAGTTGAGTCATTATAAGTTTAGCCATTCTTAAGTCTTTACATTTTAAAACAACTGGAAATTGCAATGTCTTTTCATATATCCACATATATTTAATCCCCCTATTTTTTATCTATTTATAATATTCTTTTTGCCATGGCCAAGGATCGTCAACCCATTGGAAAGGACAATCACTACTACTGTGACCAAAATTCATTAAAGGTCCATATTTTTTTTCGTAGGATTTGACTGCTTGCTCAAATTGTGCACCAAGAGAGTTATATAAGCATACAGCATTTTTATCTTCTGGATTATTATCTAAATATAAATTTAAATCAACACATGCAAAGCATAGTTCTTGAACTTTTCTAATTTGCTCAGCTCTAGTCATATTTGCCATTATCTTCTACCTCCTACTCTTTTTTTAGGTGATGAATATAATGCTGGATTGTACATTTCAGAATCATATAAATTTAATTCTGGAAAAATTGTTCCATATTTTAAAGCACATTCAAGGTTGTATATTTTTGTAAGGACTTGATCGTTTACATATGGTCTAACCAAACAGCAACCACAGTTCTTTTCAACTCCTCTAGTTGTATTTTCCATATTGCCAAAACCTCCTTGTTGAATTAGATATTTCTATCTTAATTCTATACTATTCTAATTATTTGAAATCGTGAGTACTTGCTTGTATAAAACATATGAAATATGATAAAATTAAATTTATGCATGAATATGTGAGATTATGAGGTGAAGAAATGAGTGAATTAGCAGGAAATGGCTGTCAAATAATAGTTCCTTTTGAGGAGAGAAAACCTTTAAAAGAAATTGAAAGAAGTATATTGAAAAAATATAGAAAATATACTTGGTCTAAATTTATAAAAGCAATAAAAGATTACAAATTAGTTGAAGAAGGAGATAAAATAGCTGTTGCTATCTCTGGTGGAAAAGACAGTCTTCTTATGGCAAAAATGTTCCAAGAATTAAAAAGACATGGTCAAGTGAATTTCGAATTAGAATTTATAGCAATGGATCCAGGATATCATCCTGATATTAGACAATTATTAATAGATAACTGTGAATATCTAGAAATTCCTATAAAATTATTTGATGCAAACATATTTGAAGTTGCAGACGAAATAGCAAGTGACTATCCTTGTTATATGTGTGCAAGAATGAGAAGAGGGGCATTATACAATAAAGCAGAAGAATTAGGGTGCAATAAATTAGCTTTAGGTCATCATTTTGATGATGTTATAGAAACTACTATGCTTAATTTACTATGTGCAGGAAACTTCAAAACAATGCTTCCAAAACTAAACTCAACAAACTTCGATGGAATACAAATAATAAGACCTCTTTACTATATAAGAGAAGAAAGCATAATTAAATTTATACAAAATAGTGGTATTTGGCCTCTAAATTGTGCTTGTATGGTTGCAGCTAAAAAGACTGGAAATAAAAGATATGAAATAAAAGATTTAATTAAATCTTTAGGAGAAAACTTCCAAGAAGTTGAAAAATCTATATTTAGAGCAGCACAAAATGTATATCTAGATTCAGTTTTAGGTTGGGATCAAGATGGTAAAAAGCATTCATTCTTAGAAAAATTTGAGAATGGAGACATATAAATTAATAAATTAGCCGTTGAAATATATATTCAACGGTTTTTCTTTATGATAATTATGATAAAATATAATTATAGCAATGTAGAGAGGGGAATTGTTTTGAAAAAAATTTATATGGATTTTGAAATGAATATGCCAAATTCAAAAGGGAAGAGAGATGGCTTTAAAGCGGAGATAATAGCCATAGGAGCTATAAAATATGATATAAAGACAGGAAAGATAGATAAGTTTAAATCTTTAATAAAACCAATCACAAATCAAGAAGTTTTTCCTCATATAGAAGAATTAACTCATATAACAACAAAGGATTTAGAAAATGCACCAACATATGAACGTGTTATGAGAGAATTTAAATCATGGCTAGGTATTTTTTCAGAAATAGAAGGAATTTATACTTTTGGAAATTTAGATTTAACATGTTTTAATTATACGGATAGATTAAGCTCTCAAAAATATAATCATCCGAGATTTTTAAATAACATTAGAGATTTATTTGTAGATATAAAAGATAAGTATATTAATTATGGAATTAAATGTATGAATTATGTATCACTAAAAAATTTATTGGAATATGCCAATGTCCAGTTTTGTGGTGATGCTCATGATCCTTTATATGATGCTTATAACTTATATATATTAGATAAAGTGTTGCAAGAAAATAATAAAATTAGAGACTTATTAGTAATACATGATTTTTTAAAGGTACCTTTTATTGCTTTAAATGAAGAGTTAGAGAGTAGATTTGAAGAATATAGACAGTACTTGTATAACAAAAGTGGGGAATTTGATATATATTGTATATCTTTAGAAATAATAAAAACTATTAAGGAATATTTAATATCGATAAAAAAAGTAAATGTTCATGATATAGATGTAATAAGAGATATCAGTAAAAAATTAGAAGTATTAGATAAGCTAAAAGATATAAACGAAGGTTATTTCTATGTATTAGATAATTTATATTTGGATATGAAAGAACTATTAGAAGATGCTCTTTTATATAAATTAAACCAAAAAGAGTATGAAGAAGAAATAGATAATATATTAGATTTATTTAATGAAGATTTACAATTAGAAAATATAACTGAAGTTGCTACTGATATAACATAAAAATGATTTCAAAAGAAATCATTTTTTTTGTTTTAAAATAAGAATAAATTAAATATAAATAAGAAAGAAGCTTTTATTAGAGGGGGAGATGATATGTTTATAACAACAGTTATGCCGATTTCAACACTGTTGAAAATAGCATTTGTTTTTATAATTGCAATAATAATCATAAGATATGTTGATAAATTGAGAAAAACATCTTTTAGGGGAGGTAAAAGTATTAATTACCTATTGAAAAGAAATACAAAAGCATTTTTTAAAAATAGATATAATATATTTGATGTACATAAAAAGAATGAGGATGCAAAAGTTTATAATATAAATTGTGATGACGATGTTATAAGATATGAAAATGGAGATATATATAAAGGTCAAATAAAAAATGGAATAAGAGATGGCTTAGGAACTTGTTATTTTGCCAATAAAGATGTTTATGAAGGTATGTGGAAGAATGATAAGATGGAATGTGTAGGTAAGTATAAATTTGCAGATAAGTCTTTTTATAGTGGGGATTTTAAAAATGGATGCAAAGAAGGTATAGGTATTTTTACATGTGATGATTATAAATATATAGGCCAATATTATGCAGATAGAAAGGGAAGAGTTGGAACATTCCATTTACCAGACAATGCATATTTGAAAGTTATTATTGAAAATGGAACAATTGTAAAAGGTACTTATTTAAAGGAAGGGGAAAGAGAAGAATATATTTATAATGTGGATTTAAGCAATGAAAGAGAAGTAATAAAAAATATTAAATCTTATTTTGTTAGAGATGTTTCTAATATATAAATTGGGGGAATATTATGAAAGATCAAAATGAAGAATACAAATTAAAATTAGTTCCCTTTATTATGAATCGTGGTGTAAAAAATACAGGTAAAACTCCTTATGGAGTAACTATGATTCAAGCAAAAAGTATGTGGATTGAATCTAGTAGGGGGCAAGGAATAAATATTGCTGTTATAGATTCCGGATGTGATGTAAATCATGAAAGCTTAAAGGATAATATTGTAGCAGTTAGGAATTTTACAGATGAGGATAAAAAAAATCCTAATATAGTAATTGATAGATTGGGACATGGAACTCATGTGGCTGGAATTATTGCGGCAAATGGAAATAACAATACTATAGTGGGTGTGGCACCGTGGGCTAATTTATATGTATTAAAAGCTATAGACCGAAGTGGTAGTGGAAAAGTAAGTTGGGTTGTAAATGCTATTAATTATGCTGTAGAGAAAAAAGTAGATATAATCTCCATGTCTTTGGGGATGGAAGAAGATGACCCTAAAATGGAAAAAGCTATTAAAAATGCTATTAAAAATAATATTTTAGTAGTTTGTGCAGCAGGAAATGAAGGCGATGGAAATGCAGATATTTTTGAATATTCTTATCCAGCTTCTTATGTAGATGTAATTTCTGTTGGGGCAGTAGATAAAAAAGGTGTTCCAGCGGAATTTTCCAACTCTAATTTAGTGGTGGATCTGGTGGCTCCTGGAGTGGATGTTATATCTACCTATCCAAATAATCAGTTTGCAAGCCTTAGTGGCACTAGTATGGCAGCACCTCATGTTAGTGGAAGTTTAGCATTACTTAAAAATTGGTCTCGTGAAGAATTTCAAAGGGATTTAACTCAAGAAGAAATATATGCTCAGCTTATAAAATATACAAAAAATTTAGGTTATCCTAGAACTGTTCAAGGGAATGGTTTAGTTTATTTAAAAGAGAGAAAATAGAAAGTTATAAAATGAATAGTTGGATTTAATTTATATTTTTATATATTAAATTTTTTATAAAAAGTGATATAATAAACTAAAAAGTAACTATATTGTATCTTAATGAGAATTTAAATTAATAAAAAATAAATTAAATAAGCTAAGGAAATGTAAAATATCAAAAGATAAGGAGCAAAGTTATGCAAGAATATGTAGTAGTAGATCTAGAAACTACAGGATTAGATCCATATAGTGGTTGTGAAATCATAGAGATAGGTATAACGGAAATTAAAAATGATCAAATCGTTAGAAATTATTCGAGATTAATAAAACCGCAGGAAAGTATACCACCATTAATAACAGAAATAACTGGTATAACTAATGAAATGGTTAGAAATGAAGAAACAATAGAAACTGTTTTACCGAGATTTAGAAAATTTCTAAATGATAGAGTTATGATTGCTCATAATGCAAAATTTGATTTGAAATTTCTAAATTATTATTTAAGAAAATATGATTTACCAATTATAGAAAATCATATATGTACATTAGAAATGCTTAAAAAATGCAAATCATATAAAGGTAAAAATAAAAAATTAGAAACGGCTTGTAATTACTATAATATAGTAAATGAAAATGCTCATAGAGCTGATAGTGATACAAAAGCTACTGCACAATTATTTTTAATAATAAAAGATGAAGTATTTCCAGGACTTTTATAAAATACCATAAAAAACTGTACTTTAGAAGTTAAACTTTTAAAGTACAGTTTTTTTATGGAAATAATTTTGTATTTAAGATTTACATTAATTCATATTATATAAGAGTAGAAGTTTTAGGGGGATTTAATATGATTCATATTTATGTAAATATATTTGAAGATAAAGTTGATTTTCATATTATGGAATATGGTAAAAGAGAGATATATAAAATTAAGGAAAATGAAATTATACTACCTATATCCTTTTCTATAGGAGATAAATTATCATATATAAAAAAAATAATAAGTGTGATTATAGAACAGTATAATATCGAAACTTATAGTCTGGAGATAGATAAAGATATTGGTATTGGTATAATTGAGGCAGTTAAAATGGAAGGTGTGTTAGAAGAATTATTTTCATGTAAAGGAGTAATGTTATGGAAATAAGTCCTAAATTAAATTTAAAAATTATACAAAAGATTAATTCAGAAGGAGTAAATTCTGCCCTTTATATAGTTGAAGACGAACAACTAAATTGTGAAATGATTCTAAAGCAAATAGACAAGAAAAAACTAAAGGAATATAACAGATATTTTGAAGAGTCAAAAAAAGTATCATCTTTAAATCATCCTAATATAATAAAAATAAATTATGCAACATATGATGATGATTATGTATATATAACAATGCCTTATTATAAAAATGGATCTTTAAATCAAATGTTAGATTATAAAAATTTAACAGTTAGAGAAATTATCAAATATTCATTAGATTTCCTTTCAGCTATTTATTATATGCATGATAATAATATTATTCACTGTGATATAAAACCTAATAATATTTTAATAAATGATAAAAATCAAGCTATATTAAGTGATTTTGGCTCAGCTATACGACTTGATATAAATGGACTGGGAAAATTAAAAAATGTTTATTATAAACATATAGCACCAGAACAATGTTTTACTTCTACTGTTGATAAAAGTATAGATATATATCAAATTGGAACTACTTTATATAGAATGTGTAATGGAAATGAAGAATATGATAAGCAACTAAAAAGATACAAAAATTTGTCAGATTTAAAAATAGCTATTTCTAAAGGAAAATTTCCACTAAGAAAAAAATATTTACCACATATACCAAAGTCTTTAATATTAGTAATAGAGAAATGTTTATCGGTTAATAAAGAAAATAGATATGATAGTGTGCTAGATATTTTAAATGATTTATCTAAAATTAAAGAAAATTTAGATTGGAGATATGATAAAAGAAATAAAGATTATTTTACCTGGATAAAAGAAGATAAATATATTGTTTTAAAAAGAGAAGATAAATTATGGGTAATAGAAACAAACATAAATGAAGGTGAGGTTGATGACTTAGTTTTAGATAGTAAAGCGAAAGGATATAGAAAAGTAAGGAAAGTTATAAAAGAAAATTAAAAGACCCTACTTTAATCCGTTCAAGTAGGGTCTCATTTAAAATATATTATAAAAAGGGGTTTATTAGGGAATATATTTTATTTGGGGAGTAATCAGTTATTGGGGAAATAACTGTATACTTATAATAACAAAATTCGACAAAGTTTGCAAGTACTTTTTTAAAAAAATAAAAAATTATTTAGGATTTGTGGGTACATTATCTAGTGGGGATAAGAAAAATATAACAATATGTGCAGTAATAGATGATAAAAAATCACCTATATATGCTGAATTTGAAAATTTAAGTGATCCTTTAAAAGAAAAAATAACAAAGAAAATATGTTTATAAATTAAAAATAACTCGAATTATTTATACCTTATTCTACATATTTTGTAATATTACAATTTTGTACTTTGATTTATTTTAATATACCATGTATAATTAATTTAATAATAAGGAGGTATATATGAGTTATTATGATAGTAGTAATAAAATAAGACGAAGAAAAGTTAATTCTAGCAATTCACATAAAAACTCAATAGATAGTGATATAGTCATATCTAGATATAAACAAGAAAATAATAAAATTAATAGAAAAAAAATAGATGAAGATTTTGAGTTAGAAAAAGAAATATATTATAAAAAAAGAGATAAAAAAAGACGAAAAAGACATCAACTAATAAAACGAAGTTTAAGTGTATCATTGGCAGTAATATTTGTTGCAACTATAGTTGCTTCCCTTGCAGTATTCATATCACTAAAGGGAAGTACTAAAATAACTAAAGACTTAATTTATAATAGTTATGTAACTGAAAATATAGTACCTGTGGATGAGATTCCAAAAGACTTAAAAAATGCCATAATAGCCACGGAAGACAAAAGATTTTATGAACATGGTGGAGTGGATATTAGATCTTTGACGAGATCAGTGGTGAATAATATATTAACTGATTCTACTCAAGGAGGCAGTACGATAGATATGCAAGTATCTAAAAATTTACTTACTTGCGAAGATAAAACAATGAAACGTAAAATTACAGATATGTATAATGCGATGCAGATGAATAAAATAATGACCAAAGATGAAATATTAGGAGCATATTTAAATAATATTTATTTTGGGAAAGGTAGTTATGGTGTAGCTAATGCAGCTAGGACTTATTTTGGAAAAGATGTTAGGGATTTAAACTTAGCCCAATGTGCAATGCTTGCAGGTATAACAAATAATCCAGCTAAATTTATGCAACATGATGCAGCTAAAAGAAGGCAAGCGGTAGTTTTAAATAACATGTATAAGCAAGGATATATTACAAATGAGCAATACAAAGATGCATTAAGTGACCCAACACCTTTTAAATCTGAAATAGCATAAAATAAATAAAAATGTCAATAAGTTAATCTTATTGGCATTTTATAGTATTATAGCCTTGATATTTGAAAAATTCGTATTTATAATAAGAGTTATAATATTATGCTTAAGAAATAGAAGAGGTGACAGAATGTTTAAATTTACTTTTGATGAAAAAGAATACATATTAAATGATGAAAATTTTGATACATTAATAAATGATGATGAAAAACCAGTTAAAGATATTGATAAAAATACTATTTTAGAATTATTAAATAATTCTTTAGAAGAAATTGATTTTAGTGAAGAATTTTATATTGAAGCTTGTACAAAATGTTTAACAGGAATAAAAGAAAAAGCAAAATTCTTCCCATTCTTAGAATATCATTTTTATATTTACACAAAAGATGGAAAATATGTTATAAGTACAATAGATAAAGACTATGAAGGAAAATCATTTAATAAATTATCTAGAGCAAATTTAGTAGATAATAGTTATATAGTTAGCATAATAATCTGCAAACATTGTAATGATTATATAATTCAAATAGAAAATTGTGAAGTGTAGTAAAATTAAAAATTTAGCTTAATATAGAATAATAAAAAACATATATGGTACAATTAAAGTGGATCTTATACAGTGGACACGAAAAAAAACGTGTCTACTTGTATAGGATTTATTTTTATGTAAAATAGTTATAAAGGAGTTGATTTTATTATGAGTGAAAAATATTTTCAAGTGAAGAAATTGAGAAATTATCTATAAATAAATATGTTAAGAACGTAACTGAAAAAGGAATTACATATACTAATGAATTTAAATTACATTTTATTGCTGAATATGAAATGAGGAAAACACCTATACATATATTTGAAGATGCTCGATTTGATATTGATATAGTTGGTATTGAACGTGTTAAATCATCTAGTCAAAGATGGCGAAAATCATATAATGATAAAGGTGTTCTTGGTTTAAATGATACAAGAACATTAAATTCTGGTAGAACTCTTAATCGGGAGTTAACATTAGAAGAAATTTTAGCAAAGAAAGATGCTGAAATTGAATATTTAAAAGCGGAGCTTGAACTTGTAAAAAAGTTAGAAGTAAGCGAAAGGCAGGTGAAAAACAATAAATTAACCACATTTAAAATCTTTGAATTAATATATGGTTTGATTTCTAAGTTTAATCTAAAAGGAATGACTAAACAACTATGCAAAATTTCATATGTTTCTACTTCAGGATTTTACAGATCTCTAAATACACAGACCCACAGAAATACTAAGGAAAATAAGGATTTAAAGTCGAGATATATTATCTTAAAAGCATTTAATCATGGTATATACAAAAAAGGCTCTAGATCTATAAAAATGACATCAGAAAATGAATTTGGAGTAATAATGAGTAGAAAGAAAATATAAAGAATAATACGTAAATCTAATCCATATAAACGTATAGTTAAGTTAATTAAAGAGCATATAGTTGTTCCTAATAAATTAAATAGAGAATTTAAGTAAAATATACCAGGAAAAGTATTGTTAACAGATATGACATATATGCTAAGCTTAAATCATTTAAATTACATAAAGATGTTTTTATTCACTCTGATTAAGGTGCTCACTATACTAGTCCAATTTTTCAAAAGTTGCTTAAAAAGAATAATTTAGCTCAATCAATGTCTAGAAAAGGTAATTGTTGGGACAATGCTCCACAGGAGTCATTCTTTGGTCATATGAAAGATGATATTGATTATAAAAGTTGTAATACATTTGAAGAGTTACAGATTTTAGTAGAAGACTATATATATTATTATAATAATTTCAGATATGGAATTTAAAAAAGCTGACTCCTATTCAATTTAGAAATCAGCTTTTGATGGCGTCTTAGCCATGTGTTTTGTTTTGTGTCCTTGACAAAGGATCCACTTTATTTTCCTAGACTATTTTTTACTTAATTTATTAATTTTTCTATTTCAGATAAATCTAGTCCAGTAGTTTTTGATATGGTTTTCTTGTCTAACCCCATATCAATCATTGACTTAGCAATTTCAAGAGCTTTTTTCTTTTCTCCTTTTTGCATTCCCTCTTTTATCCCTTTTTGCATTCCTTTTTGCATTCCTTTTCTCTCAGCTTCATTTAATGCACTTATTTTATCTTTTAAAGTTTTAGCTCTCATTTCATACAATTCACGCTGAGTATCGTCATTACTCATTCTAATAAGCTCGTCCTTAGCTTGTCTTATTTCATCTATACTCATCTCAAGACTTCTAACTTTTTCACTCTCAGGATCTTTTAAAAACTCAATCCATGCCACAAGCATATCCTTTTCATCAGAACCTTCTTCCAACTTTGGAATTTCAATAAAATGAATTTCAGCCACATCACTCAATTCCTCATTACTGTAAATTTCTTTTAATCTATATCCACTATGGAACTTTCTCGTTTTTAAGTATTTAAAATTAAGAATATTTATACAAATTGTTCTCTTTAAAATACTGTAATCTTCACCTTCATTTAATTGTTCTGAATAAAGCTTTGACCAATAATATAAGCTTCTTTTTATCATATTATATTCATTTTTTAGCTGAATTTCGATATTAATTATTTCATTATTGCTAGTCGTAGCTTTTACATCAAGTCTAGAAAACTTGTCTTCTATGTAACCTTTATTTAAATCAGTATTTTTTATCTCTACTGATGTTATCAAATCTTTCGGCTTTAAAGTTGCATTTAAAAAGGATATAAGTATATTGGGATTTTTTTCACTACCAAATATATTTTTAAACACAAAATCCATCTTAGGATCAAGTAATCCTTTCATTTAATCACTTCCTTGAATTTACTTTATTTTGATTATACCATAATTGTATTATATTTATTACAAATTAAAATAATTTAATTTTCGTAACATAAGTTACTGAAAAATATAAATTTTTATTGTATAATAAAATTTATATTTATTTTAGGAGGTATTCATTATGAGTTGTGGATGCGGTGGCGTTAATAAAAACGATGGAAAAAATGTAGTAGACTTAGTAAGAAGTAAAGGAAAAGGAGACTTCCCACTAAGAACTCCTCATGATATAGAATGTGTTAACTGCGAAAACACATTTACTATGACAACACATGTTGACGAGTGTCCTACTTGCAACATGGTATACGGTGTAACTCCTTGTAGTTCTCATGACAAAAACAACATATTAGCTGCAGGTGTAAATTACTAATATACTGTCTTATTAATTCTTTAATTAATTTACTCATAAAAATACTCCTTCCTGGCATTGACTTAATATTTTTATCATTGCCATAAAGGAGTATTTATTTTCATAAGCACAAAATATTTTACGTTCTCATATTTTACGTTCTCTTAAAAACAATTTAAAAGATTTGCCATCTCTATTGCTGTTACAGCTGCATCATATCCCTTATTTCCAGCTTTAGTTCCAGCTCTTTCAATTGCTTGTTCTATTGTATTTGTTGTTAATACACCAAATATAACAGGTTTATCTGTTTGTAGTGAAACGGATGCAATTCCCTTTGATACTTCAGCACACACATAATCAAAGTGTGGAGTTGAACCTTTTATCACTGCTCCTAAACATATTACTGCATCATATTTTTCTGTATTTACCATCTTCTTAGCTATTAGAGGTAATTCAAATGCTCCTGGCACCCATGCAACATCTATATTTTCTTCATCTACTCCATGTCTCTTTAATCCATCTAAAGCTCCACCTAATAATTTTGAAACAATAAATTCATTAAATCTTCCTGCTACTATTCCTATTTTTAAATCCTTTGCTACTAAATTTCCTTCTATAATCTTCATTTTTCTTTTCTCCTAATATTTTTCTATATATTTTTATATTTATTTTATTAAACTAACATATGATTTAATTTTTCTTTTTTAGTTTTTAAATAAAATTCATTTTTTTCATTAGAGCTTATCTGAATAGGTACTCTATTTTCAACTTCTATACCATAATCTAATAATCCATTTATCTTTCTTGGATTATTAGTCATAAGATTTACTTTTTTTACACCTAAATCTTTTAAAATTTCAGCTACTACATCATACTTTCTCATATCTGCTGGGAATCCAAGCATAACATTAGCTTCTACAGTATCATACCCTTGATCTTGAAGAGCATAAGCTTTTAGTTTATTTATAAGACCTATACCTCTACCTTCTTGCCTCATATAAACTAATATTCCTCTACCTTCTTTAGCAATTTTTTTCATTGCTAAATCAAATTGTTCTCCGCAATCACATCTTTTAGAACCCATTACATCTCCCGTTAAACATTCTGAATGGATTCTAGTTAATACAGGTATATCTTCATTTATTTCTCCCTTAACTAATGCAACATGATGTTCTCCATTTAATTTATTTATAAATCCAAACATTTTAAAATCACCATACTTTGTAGGCATATTTATTTCTACAACTCTTTCAATTGATACTTTCTCTTTAACTTGTTTTTTTCTATATTCAACTAAATCTGCTATAGTTATAATTTTTAAGTTATGATTTTTAGCAAATTCCATAAGCTCTGGTGTTCTTGCCATTGTTCCATCTTCATTCATAATTTCACATATAACTCCAGCAGGTTTTAATCCAGCAAGTTTAGATAAATCTACAGCAGCTTCCGTATGACCAATTCTTTCTAATACTCCTTTATCTTTAGCTATTAATGGAAATACATGACCTGGTCTTCTAAAATCTTCTGCGTTACTATCTTCTAAAACTTTTTTAATTGTTAAAGCTCTTTCAAAAGCTGATATTCCTGTAGTTGTATCAATATGATCAATAGATACAGTAAAAGCTGTATTATGATTATCAGTATTATTAGTAACCATAGGACTTATATTCAACTCTTTCATTCTTTTTTCTTCTATTGGCATACATATAAGACCTCTACCATACTTAGCCATAAAATTTAAAGATTTTCCAGTAACCATTTCTGCTGCCATTACTAAATCACCTTCATTTTCTCTATCAGGGTCATCTATTACTATTACTATCTTTCCTTTTTTTATATCTTCTATGGCTTCTTCAATTGTATTAAATTCAAACATTTTATCTCCTCCCAATTTATATAAACCCATTTTCTCTAAGAAATGTTTCATCTAATAATTGTTTTTTTATTTGTCCACTTTCTTCTTTTAATCTCATAAATTTTTCTATATACTTACCTATTACATCACATTCAAGATTTACTGTTTCCCCATTTTTTTTATGTAATAAAGTAGTTTCTCCTCCTGTATGAGGTATTATAGATACTTTAAATACTTCATTATCAATATAAGCAACTGTTAGACTAATTCCATCTATTGCAATAGAGCCCTTCATCACAATATACTTTAAAATATCTTTTGATGTTTTTACTGTTACCCATGTTGCATTATCCTCTTTTATTAAGCTTATAATTTCTCCTACACCATCTATATGACCACTTACTATGTGACCACCAAATCTACCTTCTAATTTTAACGCTCTTTCTAAGTTGACTTTACTTCCTATTGAAAGCTTACCAATATTACTTTTTCTAAGAGTTTCAGCCATAACATCAGCTTCAAAGGTATCCTTAGTCATCTTAGTTACTGTAAGACAAACTCCATTTACACATATACTATCCCCAAGTATTGTTTCTTCTAAAATTTTACTAGCTTTTATTGATATTACTGAAGATTTTTCACCTTTTATTATTTCTTGAATTATACCTATCTCCTCAATAATTCCTGTAAACATTCTATTTTTCACCCCCTCTCAGATAAGCTTCTACTAATAAATCAGGACTAATAGATTTAACTGTCATATCTTTCAATTCTATTGCATCACTTAATTTCTTTATGCCTTGACCCCCTATAGAAGTTTTAGATTTTTCTCCTCCTATAATTTTAGGTGCAATATAAACTTGAATTTTATCTACTATATTTTCTTCTAGTGCAGAAAAACTTAATGTTGCTCCTCCCTCTAATAAAATTCCATCGATACCTATTTTGCCTAGCTCTATCATTAAACTTTGTAGATTTACTCTGTTGTTTTTAGACTTAGTTATTACTACTTTTACACCTAATTTTTCTAATGCTAATATTTTCTCTTTATCAGCAAGTTCTGTTGTTGCAACTATTGTCTTTGCTAAATTATCTACAACAACCTCTGATGTAGTAGGAATTCTCAGCTTACTATCAACAATTATTCTCACTGGATTTTTACCACCTTCTATTCTACAAGTCAATTTCGGATTATCTTTAATAACTGTATTAACTCCAACCATAATAGCTGATAACTCATTTCTTAATTTATGAACTTCTTTTCTTGAGTTATCACTTGTAATCCATTTAGACTCTCCTGATGCTGTAGCAATTTTACCATCTAAAGTCATGGCAGTTTTTAAAACTACAAAAGGCTTTTTAGTAACAATGTATTTCATAAATACTTCATTAAGCTCTTTGCATTCCTCTTCTAAAATACCTGTTATAACATCTATTCCAGCTTCTTTAAGTTTTTTAACTCCTTTTCCCTGAACCAAAGGGTTTGGATCTAATGTTCCAATAACAACTTTTGAAATCTTATTGTCAATTATTTTATCTACGCAAGGTGGGGTTTTTCCATAATGAGAACATGGCTCTAAAGTTACGTAAATAGTTGCACCTTCAGGATTATCACTTAAATTTTCAAAAGCATTTACTTCAGCATGATTACCTCCATAATACTCATGATATCCCTGTCCTATTATTTTGTTATCTTTAACAATGACCGCACCTACTAAGGGATTTGGGTTAACCTTCCCAACACCTTTTTTTGATATTTTTATTGCTAATTTCATATACTTACTATCCAATATTTTCATCTCACAATCATAAAAAATTTATCTTAATTTTAAATTAAAATAAGCCCTAAGTTAAAAACTCAGGGCCTATGTATTTCATAATATTTTAAATTAATTCATTAGCTTTATAACTTGATTTATGATAAATAAATACAATTATACAAATTTTATTTAGTAAATTAAAAAGCTCTGAAATATATAATATTTCAGAGCATAATAAACAAACTAATGTAATAATTTTTAGATTTCTATAGTTTTATCTTCTTCCATCCAGACTTTACTGTCGGCCTCGGAATCTAACCGAGTCATGCCATAAGGCTCGCGGGCTTTACCGCCGGTAGGGAATTTCACCCTGCCCTGAAGATTTATTAAATTTTATAACTTAATTCTATCCACTTAAAAATTATTTGTCAATAACTTTTATTAAAAAAGTCTGTAATCTATTTATACTTTAAACGATATTTGCGAACTTTTTATTTATATAAATATATAACTATTTTGAGTAAATAATATAATAAAGGAATATTAAGAAAGGAAGTATCACGATGATAAGAAAAAAATTAATAACAGCAAGTTGTATTCTTTTTGCATCTCTAAGCTTAACTGCATGTACTACCAATACAACAAACAACACTACAACAGAAACTAAAGAAAGCGTAACGGAAGAAAATATGTCTAAAGATAATGTATCCAATGAATATGAAACAGAAGATGTTAGAATAACTAACCCAGATGAAGCCTTAAAAAGATTAAAAGAAGGTAACGACAGATTTGTAAACAACGAATCAAAACCAGTAAATATATCTAGTGAAAGAAGGGAACAATTAAAAGAAGGTCAACATCCTTATGCTGTTGTAGTTTCTTGTTCTGACTCTAGAGTAACTCCAACAACTGTATTTAATGCAGGTCTTGGAGAAATATTTGATATAAGAATTGCTGGTAATGTAGTGGATGATGATGCCCTAGGTTCAATAGAATACGGCGTTGAACATACTGGAGCACCTTTAGTAGTTGTTATGGGACATGAAAGCTGTGGTGCTGTTACAGCAGCTTATGACGAAGTTCATAATAATGCTCATGCAGAAGGTAATATAGAAGATTTAGTAGAAAAAATACTTCCAAGTGTCAAGGGCGCAAAAGATATTGATGAAGCTATACACAACAATATTGATAATGTGGCCAAAGAAATAAAAGACGATGACATGATAAAAGATTTAGTAAAAGAAAATAAAGTTAAAATAGTAAAAGCTTACTACTCTTTAGATGGTAAAGTAACTTTTATGGACTAATAATAAATCAAGAGTTGTATGAATAAACGAATACAACTCTTGATTTATTTCTCATTATATAACAATTACGAATTTAATATAAATTTTATGTCAGTATTTTCTTCAACCTAAGATTTTCTATAAATGATGAATAATTTCATCATTTAAATCATCTATCATCTGACTTAAAGTATTAACCATAAAAGAGAAATTTTTACTTTCCTTACTTCTATACTTTCGACTTATCTCCAGTTGCAAAGTGGGCACTGCCAAAACATGACTACAATAATGTGACAAAGTCAATTCACCCTTTGCACTAAAATATTTATTTTCACTATAATTTACATTATGAAAAGACTTTTTAACACAAGGCAATATATAATCACAGCCAAGCAAGTTTTTATTATTACTGCCACCTGTTCCAATATCTATATAACTATCCCCTTTATCAGACATACCATGCAAATCTATGACAACTTTTATATGATGATCTTTCACTATTTCTTTTATTTTCTCACGATAAGGTGTATTTTTATTTGTATAATTTTCATCACCCTTCGTTTTTGTTTTATAAATAACATGGGCATTTGTAGTTTTACTTAAAGTTTTTATAAGTGCTCCCGTATAAACATCTGCTGCCTTATATTCATTATTTCTAATTTGTTTTACTGAATGAGGTGCAGATATTAAAATAGGAATAGAACCCTCACTGTATTTAAAATCTTCACTACCCTCTCCTTTATAATTATTCTCAAAAAACTCTTTTTCTTCTTTTAAAATAAAATTTGTACTATACAACTTTTCTTTACTTGATTTTTTCCTAAAAAGTGAAGTTATCTTATTTTTCATTTTTTCTCTCCATTTTAAATTTATTTATTATATATTATATAACAGAATTTATAAAAAATTTGGTATAATAAGTATATCTTATATTTTAGAAAGGATTTATAATGAAAAGCTTCATATCACTGGATTTATCAATTATATTTGCATTGATTTTCTTTTATATATTTTTGAGAATCTTGATAAACACAAAACACGACAATGCAATTATTGTCAAAGAACTATTTTTAGTGGGATTTGTCATATCCATATTGATGATACTAACTCTAAGTAGTGATAGTTTATTTAGGAAAATATTAATATTTGTGCCATTAGGTTTCTTTGCATTTTATTGTTTTGAAGGAAATACAAAAGATACATTGTTAATTTGCTTTTTGTTCACATTTATTATGCAAATTGCTTTATTAATAATTTCTCATCATATGATTAGCATTAGCCAAATTATTTTAAATATAATAGGCGGACTGATGGGAATTTTCATCTCAAATAATTTTATAAGTAAAACTAATCTTAGATTTTGCTAACTAAAAAGAGTTGTCTCAAAAATGAGGCAACTCTTTTTTTAGGATTTATATTAAAATAAATATTCTTATGCTAACTGACACATTACTTTCTTTGTACCCATACAATTTATCTTTTGAATAAAAATAGAAGGTATTTATGGTTATAAGCTATAAATTGTATTATTATTCACTTATACAATAAACAAATTTGGAGGTACAATATGAGTAGAGAATTATTAAACAAAAACTTAGCACAAATGTTAAAAGGCGGAGTAATAATGGATGTGACAAATCCACAGGAGGCATTAGTAGCACAAAATGCTGGAGCATGTGCAGTAATGGCACTTGAAAGAGTTCCATCAGACATAAGAAAAGAAGGTGGAGTGGCAAGAATGTCAGATCCAAAAATGATAAAAGAAATACAAGAAACTGTAAGCATTCCAGTAATGGCAAAGGTAAGAATAGGTCATTTTGTGGAAGCTCAAATATTACAAGCTCTAGAAATAGATTTTATAGATGAAAGTGAAGTATTAACACCAGCAGATAATATATATCATATAGAAAAAATAAAATTTGAAGTTCCTTTTGTATGTGGTGCTAGAAATTTAGGAGAAGCACTTAGAAGAATTGGTGAAGGCGCTTCCATGATAAGAACAAAGGGTGAAGCAGGAACAGGTGATGTGGTGGAAGCAGTTAAACATATGAGAACTGTTACATCTCAAATAAGACAAATAGTATCTATGGGATCTGAAGAATTGATGAATGCAGCAAAAGAGCTGGCAGCTCCTTATGATTTAGTAAAATACGTCCATGAAAATGGAAAACTTCCAGTTGTAAACTTTGCAGCAGGGGGAATTGCAACTCCGGCAGATGCAGCCTTAATGATGCAACTTGGTTGTGATGGTGTATTTGTAGGCTCTGGTATATTCAAATCAGATAATCCAGCTAAAAGAGCTGAAGCCATAGTAAAGGCAGTTACTAATTACAACAATCCTAAAATTTTAGCTGAAATATCTGAAGATTTAGGTGGTGCCATGAGCGGTGTATCTGTTGGTAGTTTACATGATGAAGAATTACTTGCTGTAAGGGGTTGGTAATATGGTAATAGGAGTATTAGCAATGCAAGGAGCTTATAAAGAACATATAAATATATTACAGGACTTAGATGTGTCGCCAGTGGAAATTAGAAATAAAAATGATTTACAAAATATAGACGGCATAATAATTCCCGGTGGTGAAAGCACTACCATGGGAAAACTTATTAGAACCCTTGATATTTATGATGATTTAAAGGAAAAGATAGAAAGTGGAATGCCTGTATGGGGAACTTGTGCTGGAATGATTTTGTTGGCAAAAAGTATTTGTAATGATGATACTGTTCATTTAGGTACTATGGATATAGAAGTAAAAAGAAATGCTTATGGCAGACAACTGGGTAGTTTTAATACAAAATCCAATGTAAAAGGTATAGGCGAAGATATTGAAATGGTGTTTATAAGAGCTCCTTATATTGAAAATGTTGATGACAATGTGGAAGTTCTTTCTGTAGTTGATAATAATATAGTCGCAGCAAAGGAAAATAACATGCTTGTTACTTCTTTTCATCCAGAGCTTACCTCTGATTATAGAGTGCACAAATATTTCTTAAAAATGGTAGAAGAAAACAATAAAGGTAGCTAGAAATAGTTGCCTTTATTGTGAGGAATAATTTAAAACTTTTTAACATAGATATAGAAATAAATAGGGTATTTAAAAGGGGGTATAGTATGACCTATTCCAACGAAGACTCTTTATTTTGTTCAAAATGTGGAAAAAGTAATGATGTGGGCAGTCTTTTTTGTAGCAATTGTGGAAATTCACTAAAAAATGAAGAGATAGTAGAAGAAGTATCTACTACACAGGAAAATTTAAATAAAAATCAAGATGTAAAAACTGAGTATATCAACGATTCTTCTAAGAATTATACTGATGAGGAATTGAGTTTATTTTTAGAAAAAAATCAGTTGTACTATATGGAAAAGTTTAGAGTTATAGAAAGTACTGGCAGTAAAGTATCTTGGAATTGGTGCTCATTTCTTATTAGCGGCTATTGGATGTTTTATAGAAAGATGTATATTCAAGCAATACTTTATATTGTAGCAAACTTTGTCTTAGGTCTTATACCATTTATAGGTTGGATTGGTAATATAGCTCTTTGGATTTGTGCAGGTCTTTTTGGAAATTACTTTTATCTTGAACATGTTAAAAAGCAATTTTGTGAAATCTCATGTGCAGACAGCTCTAATAGAGATATGCTAATACAAAAGAGGGGCGGAACAAATATAGTTATTCCAATAATACTACTTATTATACCAGTTGTAATAGGTATTATTGTAGCAATGTTCTTTGCAGCCCTTGGCACAATGTCTTACTATTATTATTAAAAAATCAGGAGTTATACCACTTGGTATAACTCCTTTTTTCGTAATATTTATTTTACTTTAAAAGTCATTGGTTTAAAGTCCAATGACTTTTACTATTTGTGGTAAAAAGACCATACTATACAATATGGATTTAAGCTACAATATTTAATATAATTAATTATACTGATTTATTGGTTAAAACATATAAGGGAGAAAGATTTAATGAAATTTAAGAAAAAGATTTTATGTTTACTATCGCTTTTCTTAATTTATAAAGTATTTATATATAATAATGATTTCTTTGTGGAGAGACTCAACGAAGTAAAAGATTACGTCATTGAACAAGCGTCTATTATGATTAATGGTCATGATTTAATAGACGAATATGATTCATCTGATGTAGAAAGTTCATTTCTTAAAAATAAGGATAATTATACTCCAAATGATGATGCTGAAAATAAAGTTTTCAACTCCATATCAGAAGCTTCTTCATATTTAAGAAAACAAATGGTAAATAGAAAGAACAATATTACAGTTAGAATAAACCGTAAATTTTATAATGATATGCCAAAGTATGTATTTAATAAAGCTGTATCAGTTTATCCAGGAAATGTATCTAGTGAAGGTGATTATTTGGCTAATAACTTAAAAGGCTATAATTGTCAGGCTGAGTATTCTTTATATAAAAATAGCACAACACTTAAATACAATGTAAGCTACCTTACAACAGAAACTGAGGAAGATGAGGTCAATTACAAGGTGAAGCTTGTTTTAGATAAGTTAAATGTCTATGATAAGGATGATTACACTAAGGTAAAGGCTGTTCATGATTATATAGTTAAAAATATAAAATATGATTATAGTTTACAAAACTACTCTGCTTATGATGCAATTATCAATAAAAAGGTCGTATGTCAAGGATATGCAACTTTGACTTATAAAATGCTGACAGAGCTTGGTGTTAATTGTAGATATATTAGTGGTACTTCTGATGAAGGACCTCATGCTTGGAATATTGTAAGAATAGGTGATGTTTGGTATAACTTAGATAATACATGGGATGCATCTTATACAAGAGGTCCTTTTTTATCTTATAAACATTTCTTAAAAAGCAATAATGATTTTACAAATCATATAAGAAGTGATGAATTTAATACTTCTTCATTTAATAGTGAATATCCAATGTCACAGACTTCATATACAAAATAAATAAAAACTTTAGAAACTTAAATTTCTAGAGTTTTTTACATAAAGTTATTAAATTTTATTTTTTCTTATTAGATTTTTATTCTATAGAAAATAATATGGTTGTGATACAACTTTCTTACATGATTTTTCAAGTGGTGATAAAGTTTTAAGATATTTTGATTTACTTACTCTTTTATTATTTATTTCATAAAAAAATTTTTCATTACCTCTAACAAATTGACGATACGTTGAAAATATTTTAGTTTTTTTTGAGCGGTATATACATATGTTTCATGTGCTGCATGATATCCTCTAACCATAATAACCATATGTTTTTTAGTATTGTAATATAAATTACCACCTCTAGCATAATTAAAGAAAGCCCAAAGATATTATCTAAGGGCTATTTTTATTACATATATAGTTCATTATATCTTTCAAAAATATATCTAAGCATAAACTCCCCTGCCACAACATCATCTTCTATGGTAAGGTAGTTATCGGCACTTTTGTCCACCAACATACTTCCAACAGCTCCAAACTCATCATCGGCAAACCATATATTCAAAGTCACAGGATAATTGGGGAAAAGATAAAACACAACAGATAAATCAAACTTTGATTTTATAATCTCACCACCCAGAGATTTACAAAGATTTATTATATCTTCATCCTTTTTATCACTTAAAAAAGAAGCAAACTCCCTCTCCACCGTCTTATCAAATCGACTGCCTCTAATAAGTCCGTCCTTCAACTCTCCAAAATGAACAGCTTGATGATATAGAGGTGTGCCATCTGCCAAATCTAAATAATGCAACAAGATTAAAATATACCAATCATCCATCTTATCCTTAGATTTATAAGAAGGATAAGCAAGTTCTACAACTTTATCAAGACTTTTTATCTTAAAAGTAGAATCTTCTTTACAAAATTCCACGCCTGCATTTTTAGCAATTTCCTCAGGTGATCTATTTTCCAAACGCTTTAGGGCAATCATATACATCTCATTAAAAGCCCTTTTACTATCTTTATTTTCCATAGGCATTCCTCCTAACATTCACAAAGAAACATAGATGTATTTTTAATCAATCAAGCATTCAAGTAAATTATCCTTTGTAATTTTATGAAAATAATTCTCCACCTTAATCTTCTCCAATACATTATTTATATCATCTTTCATATATTTGCAATTTAATAAGGCTCTTTCCAAAGTGGAGATGTCCTTATTAGCAAAGAAATCCCCTTCTATACAGCAATTTTTAATTATGCCATTTTTAATATCAAGCTTAAAATCTACACGTCCCCCCTCAAATCGCTTCCATTTATTAATATTAAAAAGAGGATTTTTCCCATAATTCCAATCCCAAGATTCAAACTTTTCTTCTTTTATTTTATTTATCTTTTCTAAATCTTTTTCAGTCAAAGTATAAGTAGTGCTGTTTTTTAGCAAACTATTTAACATAATATCCTTAAAATCCTCACTAGAAATATCATCTTTCATAACTTCACTAACATTAATAACCCTTTCTCTTACGGACTTTATGCCCTTTGCTATAATTTTATCTTCTGCCACAGTTAAACTTTCTACCATAGATTTAATATCAGTATTAAACAAAATAGAACCGTGGTGCAATATGGCATTATTTTTTCTGTATTGTGCATTGCCAGAAAACTTCTTATTATTTATTAACAAATCATTTCTACTATTAAAAGAAGCATCTATATTTTCTCTTTTTAAAGCTTCTATAATTGGTCTTGTAAACTTTTCAAAAGATATACTATCTTCTTTGTAGTTTTTATCTATAAATGTAAACTGCCAAGCACCATTATCCGTATAAATGGCACCACCACCAGAGTTTCTTCTCACCACATTTATATTGTTTTCTTTTATATATTTTTCGTTTATTTCATTATATGTATTTTGATACCTTCCCACCATCACTGTTGGACTTGTTCTCCAAAACAAGAATATCTTATCTTCTGGCAAATCTTTTTTCGTAAGTAAATATTCCTCTAAAGCAAAGTTAAAATAAGGGCTTGTTGAATTGCTATTTATATAAATCATATTTTATCCTCCCTTATTTAATTTCTAGCTTCCAAAGCTTCTGCAGCTTTATAAGAACTTCTAACTAAAGGACTACTTGCTATAAATCTAAATCCTTTTTTCATTCCAACTTCTTTGTATTTTTCAAATTTTTCCAAAGAAACATATTCCTCCACATCAACATGTTTTCTGCTTGGTTGTAAATACTGACCTATGGTGAATATGTCACATCCCACATTTAACACATCATCCATAAGTTTATATATTTCTTCGTCACTTTCTCCAAGTCCCACCATAATTCCTGTCTTCGTAAGAATCTCAGGCGCATTTTCTTTTACATATTTTAATACATACAAAGACCTTTCATATATGGCCTCTGGTCTTACTTTTTCGTATAATCTTTCTATTGTTTCCATATTGTGATTTATAACATCTGGCTTGGCATTTATAATTATATCTAAATTTTTATCTTCGCCTTTTAAATCAGGAATAAGAACTTCCACTGTCACACCTGGATTTAGTTTTTTTACTTCTTCAATAGTTTTAGCAAAATGATTTGCGCCCCCATCTTCCAAATCGTCCCTTGTCACACTTGTTATAACTACGTGTTTTAAATTTAATTTTTGCACTGACTGAGCAACATGAAGTGGCTCTAGTGGATCTAGATGCATTGGTTCTCCACTTTTAACATTGCAAAACTTGCAATTTCTAGAACATTGATTACCCATTATCATAAAGGTAACGGTTCTTTTTTTGTAACACTCTCCCCTATTTGGGCAATTTGCCTCCTTGCAAACTGTATGTAGTGAATCGTCCTCCATCATTTGACCAACTACTCCCACTTCACTGTCATAAGTAACTTTAAACCAATCAGGTTTTCTAACTCTTCTTTTTTTCTTTTCCATGAAATAATTCCCCTTTATATATTTTTGATTATATTTGTATTGTAGCATTGAAATAATATAAAAATCATCAAAAAAAGGTAGGATATAAACTCCTACCTTAAATTCTACTTAATGATTTCTCCATGATATACTCAACATGCTTAGAATCATCATTAATTTGTTCTTCTATTATTTTAAATCCTCTATTAATATAGAATTCCACTGATTTTTTATTTTCTTTATATACAGCCAATTGTAATTTCCCATATTTACTCACTGCATAATCTATAAGTTGCTTTCCAATACCATTACCTTGAAAATCTATATCAACAAATAAAGCTCCTATAAACTCATTGTTTATCACACTTATAAAACCCTTTATACCTTGTACATCTTTATACACAAAAGTTTCTGACATGGGTATATATACTTCTTTAACAGTATTATAATTATTCTGCCAATATTCTTTGCTAATAAAATCATGGGCTTTTATAGTACTTTTCATCCAGATATCCATTACTTTATCTATATCTGCTTCATTTAACTTTCTTATCATCTAGTTTGCTCCTATCCAAGAGATGACATATTCAAATTTATTGCTTTTTTTATTGTCAATCACTTCAATTTTACCTTCATTATATATATGTAAATTATTATTTTCTGCTAACTATTCTAGTTGCAACTATATCCGCCTCTAGTGTCCTTTGAATATTTATTTTAAATTAAGCCTTATTATTGTTTCTATATCTTATTATTATATACCAAATTTGAATATAATGGTACAAAAAAAGTCCTATCATCAAAAGATAGGACTTTTTTAGCTATTTAATATCTAAATGTTTTTCCATAAATACTAAATCTAAATTATCATTTTCGTCATCATCAGTTACTTCATCAACTTTATCATCTTTTATTAAGTATTTCTTTATAGCAAATATTCCACCTATGGCTATTACTCCAAGCAACAACTCCAATACGGAACTTGTCTTAGGAATTAGTAATAGTTTTCTGGCTATGGCAAATAATAAAACTTCTATTACGGCAATAGGCTTATGTAATGATAACATAACTACAAGCTCTACTCCAATAACTAGCATTAAAATTTGCCCCAATATATTATTTAATTGCTCATATTCTACTGGATTAACAAAGTCTACAATATATAAATCATATATTATTCTTAAAGTATCAACTACTCCCAAAGCAACTATTATTATTACAACAATTGCTAAAAGAAACTCTAATGTATGAGATAATTTAATACAAATATTTTCATTTTTTTTCAATATATATCCCTCCCATAATATTATAAATAATATTAGGTGATAATTTCCATTTTTATTTTTCTATTTTGTGTTCTTTTGTTGTATTTTCATCTTTTAAGTATTTCTTTGTTTAAATAAAAGCTTACAATAAAATAAGTAGCTAGTGACTACTTTTATCTATATTTAGTCGCTAGCTACTTGTTTTTATAAATTTATACCATAAATTCAAATCCTTCATCTACCATAGATTTAAGCCTAGAGTATTCTTGCTTTAATGCTTCATAGCCACTTTCTGTTATTATATAACTTTTCTTTCTTCCTTTTACAGAAGTTTCTCTGATAAAATTAGCACTTTCAAACTTTCCTAATAATGTATATAATGTTCCTGGACCTACAGAAATTCTTCCATGGGATATTTCATATACCTTTTTCATAATATCCACCCCACAACATTCTTTTGTCAGGGCTAGTAATATATAATACATGGGTTCTGATAATGTCTGGAATTGCTTTCTTGCCATCTTAGCCCACCTTCTTCATATTTTCTTTAAAAATTTTATATCTTACGATATAGCTATTTTAACAATTTTACCTAAGAAAATAATCGCTATAATAAAAGATAATAAAAATGATATATACATTGATATTTCAGAAAGACTTCTTATTAAAGTTAAAATTGTTATAATAAAAGTAATTATATATAAATTTGTATATGTTATTTTTATATTCAATCTTTTTAGTGTAGGATATACAATAACTTCTTCAGATTTCAATGATTTCTTATATTTAATATACCAACTAATATCATAAATACAGTCAATAATTGGACAAATTACAAATATAAGAGATATCATTACAAGAAATAAAAGACTTATACCATATATTGCATCTGAATTAAAATCAATAAAAAATGCTTTGTAAATTGTGTAGATGATATAAGTAGTAACAATAATTTGAGCAAATATATTTTTTAATATGGAGTTAGAAATTTTATTTAATAAGATATCTTCATCAGTTTGAATAGGTGTTATATTATCATTTTCTGTGGAAAATATAATATAATTATTTGTTTGACATATATAATTCCATCCACCAGCTTCACAATATTCTCTATATTCCCCTGCTTTTAAATCTGTGAATATATCCACTGTAAACTTAAGTTTTTTAGGTTTTGACTTTTTAAAAATAAAAAATCTGAGACTTATATCATCTAGTATCCACCCCTTTAATGCCATTTCCTCTAAATACTGTTGTACAGCTTTACATTCATGTTCTTTAAATAAAATTAATTTTACAAATGTATTATTACTTAATCTCATAGCTTCACCCCACTATTAAGTATTTAAAAATATCGATACACGATATTTAATTAAAGTGTAATATCGTGTATCGATATTGTCAACGAATTCATAATAAAAAGGTTACTACTTTAGATATTTTGATTTTTACTTCTGACAATGTGGACAGAAGGTACTACTTCTTCCTGAAATGGTGATTTTATTTAAAGGTGTATAACAACATGGACATGGCTGATTTTCATGTCCATAAATCTTTATCAATTCACTATTTCCATATTTCTTTCCCTTGCCAGCTAAGTATTCTTCAGGAGTAAGGGAATAATCTTCTATGTCAGAATGTAATATCTTCTTTCAACCTCTGGTAGTTCAGGCATAATCATTCCTTCTTTCACTTTTTTATTTTAGACTTTCCATTTAAGCACATTAAAAAACACTTAGATTTAAACCTAAGTGTTTTATTATTATTTATTATATTTCTTTTAAATATTCTATAACTTCATCTATTATCCAATCAGGAGTAGAAGCTCCTGCCGTAACACCTGCTACTTTAAAGTTTTCAAACATCTCTTTTTTAAGTTCTTCTTTTGTCTCTATAGAGAAAGTTGGAACAACTTTACTACAAATAGTCACAAGTTTTTGAGTGTTTGAACTGTGTTTTCCACCTATAACTACCATACAGTCAACTTCTTTAGCTAAATCTATGGCAGATAATTGTCTTTCTTTTGTAGCAAAACAAATAGTATTTTTCACAGTTAAGTTATTTATTTTTTCTTTTAATTTTTCTACTATATTATTAAATGATTCCAAGTTTGCAGTTGTTTGACTAACTACACAGTATGCTTTTGTAGGATCAAATGTAATACTATCTATTTCTTCTACTTTATTTATTATTATAGCATTGTTGTTGCACCATCCATTAATTCCAATTATTTCAGGATGAGCTGAATTTCCTATTATGATGATTTCATATCCTCTGTCAGAAAAGTCCTTCACTATATCGTGAATTTTTTTAACAAAAGGACATGTAGTATCAACTATTTCCATATCTTTTGATTTAGACTCAGTATATACTTTTTCACCAACACCATGAGATCTTATGATAAGTTTACTATTTGATGGTATATCTTCTAAATCTTCTTTTTCTATTAGACCTTTTTCTTTGTATTTATCAACGGCTTGCTTGTTGTGAATAAGAGGACCTAAAGAATAAGTGTCATTTTTACCTTTATTTTCAAGTTCATCCCAAGCCATTTTCATAGCTCTTTTAACACCAAAGCAAAAACCAGCATTTTGTGCTATTTTAACTTCCATTTTAGTCTCCTATCTTTTATAGTAATTATCTTTTATAACTTCCATAACATCTTGAGATAATCTTTCATATTCTTCTGTACTTAACTTTTGTTTGTAGTACTCTTCAAAAGAAATTGGTTTATCTATGAAAATTGTCACCTTACTAAATAATTTGTAGTTAGATATTATGGATACTGGAATTACATGTGCCTTACCTTTTATGGCAAATAAAGCAAGTCCAGCTTTAGCAGGGGCAAATCCTTCCCCCTTTACTCTAGTTCCTTCTGGGAATATTCCAATGGCATAACCTTCTTTTATTTTTTTAAGAATAGTTTTTATACTTGATATTCCTGGGTTATCTCTATCTATAGGAATAACATGAAGTTTAGTTAAGATTTTTCCTAGAAGTTTATTATTAAATAATTCCTTTTTTGCTATTGTGGCAATTTCTCTATTTTTTATTGCTATGGAAACAAAAATTGGATCTAGAGCCGATTTGTGGTTGGCTGCTAAAATTATATTTCCTTCATCAGGAACATTTTCTGCCCCTATTACTTCATATTTGTAAAAAGTTTTACTATATAAAGTAAATAATTTTAAAACAAATTTATAAAAATTCAAATATATCTCTCCCTTATTGGATTTTTTCTATCACTGCTTTAACTACATCATCTATAGTTTTTCCAGTAGTATCTATTTCTATGGCATCATCAGCTTTTACAAGTGGCGCAAATTCTCTAGAAGAATCTATCTCATCTCTTTTTATTATATCGGCTATAACATCTTCAAGATTAACCTCAACACCTTTTTCAACTAATTCTTTGTATCTTCTATTTCCTCTTTCTTCAGGAGTAGCTATAAGGAAGAACTTGTAGTTTGCATTTGGGAAAACATAGGAACCTATATCTCTACCATCAAGTATTACTGAGTTTCTAGTTCCTATTTCTCTTTGAACATCAACCATTAAGTATCTAACTTCTTTTATTTTCGCCACATTTGATACATTGTTAGTTACTTCTATAGTTCTTATTTCATCATTTACAACTTTTCCATCTAAGTATATATTGTTATCTCTAAAATCTATATCAGTTTTCTTAGCAAGTTCTATTACTTCAGCTTCATTTTCTATATTTACATTATTTTGTAAACATTTTAGAGTTACTGCTCTATACATTGCTCCTGTATCTATATAATTTATGTTTAACTCTTTTGCTATTATTTTTGCTATTGTACTTTTTCCAGCTCCTGCTGGTCCGTCTATTGCTATTACTAAATTATTCATATTATTTCTCCTATTTAAGCCACCATGTGGGCGCTATTTTTAAGCCACCGTGTGGGCGCTATTTTTTATATTTTTTATACACTAATACCTGCTAAATAACCTGTTGAAAATGCTATTTGAAGATTATATCCTCCTGTTTCTGCATCCACATCAATCACTTCACCTGTGAAGAATAAATCTTCTATTAATTTAGACTCCATAGTTGAAGAATTTATCTCTTTAACAGAAACACCACCACTTGTCACCATGGAAACTTGTATTCCTAAAGTTGAATTAGTAGTTAATTTTATATTTTTTATATAATCTATAATTTTATTTTCATTTTCCTTAGTAAGTTCATTTGGCTTTGTTTCACTAAGATTTAATAAATCTAAAATTTCTTTTAAGAAATTAAGCGGAAGTATAGATTTTAAGTTATTTGCTATATTTTTATTAGGATTTTCTCTAATAATTTTGCTTATTTCTTCTCTACTTATATTTGGTAGAATATCTAGACTTAACTCAACAACTTCATTATCTAAAATTTTATTAATATAAGAAGACATTATAAGAACTACTGGTCCTGTTATACCAAAATGAGCAAATAATAAATCTCCAACTTTGCTTATTTTCTTCTTTTTAATTTTACATGATAATTCAACATTTTTAAATGATATTCCCTGTAATCTTCTTGTCCAATCTTCTTGGATTTTTAATGGAGATAAAGCAGGGTATGGTGTAGATATCTTATGGCCGTATTTTTTTATTATTTTTTGCATACTTCCATCAGAACCTGTTTTAGAGTGACTATGTCCACCAGTTGATATTATAACTTTATCACCCATAACTTTTTGATTATTTTCTAAAAGCACACCTTCTATTTTATTGTTTTCATTTATAATTAAATCAGTAACTTTGCTATTATAAAGTATTTTTATATTATTATTTAATAATAATTCTTTGAAAGTGTAAATAAGCTCTGTTGCTTTATCACTTTTAGTATAAACTTTGTAGTCATTGTCTTTTTCCACTTTATATTCTAAGTTACTTTCACTTAAGAAGTTTAATAAGTCTTCATTTGTAAATGAATAAAAGGCACTGTATAAAAATTTCTTATTAGTTACAACTTTATCAAAAAATTCTTCTATATATCTGTAATTTGTAATATTACATCTTCCACCACCAGTAAGTTTAAGCTTCTTACCAAGTTCATCATTTCTCTCTATTAAAGTGACTTCATGATTGTTTTTTGCAGCTGTTAGAGCAGCCATCATTCCTGATGGACCACCACCTACTACTATTACTTTTGACATTTGTCTCTCCTATTCTAGTGCACTGTTTTCTAGTTTTTGATTTACTTTAATATGGCTAGTGTCGTTCATTTTTATAACTACTGGGCCATAATTTCTAAATTCAATCACATTTAGTGCAGTATTTCCTTGATTAATTCTATATATATTTTCCACAGAAGAATTTAAAACAGAAAGAAGTATAACTCTAGCTGTTACTGAGTGAGTAACAAGTACTATATGTTTTCCATCGTATTTTTCATTTAATTCTTTTAAGAATTTATCTGTTCTTTCTTTTATAATGTGAAGAGTTTCTCCTCCGGGTATTTCAGCTAAATGAGGTTCATTTCTCCAAGTTTTATAAACGTCACCATATTTTTCTTGGATTTCTTTTATTAAAAGACCTTCCCACTCACCAAATCCCATTTCTCTAAGTGACGGAGTAGCTATTACTTCTTTGTCAAATTTATCGGCAATTATCTCAGCCGTTTGCACTGCTCTACCAAGATCACTTGAATATATGTAATCAATAGGATATTTAACCATGGCATCAGCTAAGTCTTTTGCTTGGTCAATACCTTTTTCAGTCAAATCTGAATTACCATGGCCTTGGGTTTTACCAAGTATATTCCAATTAGTTTGACCATGTCTAACTAAATATATAGTATTTGTCATATTATCCTCCTTTAATTATTTTGCAAATTTTTCATCTCAAATTTTTATTATATCATAAATAGAAGATAAATTTTATATTTATGCAAAAAAGGTTAAAACACCTTAATAGTATTTTAACCTTTTTTGCATATAATTAAGTTATATTATTATAATTAAAAACAGCTTTATGTTATAATAAGTTTAAATAAAATTTGAAATATATTTAATTAAGATAGATAAATTTAAAGAAAGAGGTGATTATAAATGTCTATATATCTAAATACTAATAAGCCTTTAATAAATTACATGAATTTATATAGAAGTAAATATTTTATAGATAAGTCTTTAATGATAGAAAAATTAAATGAAGTCATTGAAACATCAGATAAATATATATGCATAACTAGACCTCGTAGATTTGGAAAATCAAGTGTTATTGATATGCTCGGTTCATATTATTCCATTGCTGTAGATTCAAAGGACATATTTGATAATTTAAAAATTAGTAATTCTCCTAGTTATAGTGAACATTTAAATAAATATAACGTTATTAATATATCATTTAATGATTTATCTGAAAGAGGAAATACTTATAAAGATTACATTGAAATGATAAGAACTTCCATTACTAAAGATATAGTTGAAAAATATCCTCATATAAATCCAGAAAATTATTTTAACATAAGCTCTATGATTAGAGATACTAATGATAAATTTATATTTTTATTAGATGAATGGGATTATATTTTTAATAATAGTTTATTTGAAGAAAATCAAAATAACTTCTTAGAATTTTTAAGAAATTTATTAAAAGATCAACCCTACGTAGCTCTTTGTTATATGACAGGTGTTTTACCCATCAAGAAATACTCTAGTGGTTCTGCTCTTAATATGTTTGATGAGTTTACTTTTTTAAAGGATAGAAAATTTGGTAGATATTTTGGATTTACTGAAGAAGAAGTTATTGATTTATGTAAAAAAAATAATGAAATTAAATTTGAACATTTACAAGCTTGGTATAATGGATATTTAACTGCTAGAGGACTTAAAATATATAATCCACGTTCTGTAGTAAAAGCCCTTCAAAATGATTTTTGTGAAAGTTATTGGACAAACACTGGAGCCATGGATGAGGTGGCAAAATATCTTAAATACAACACTTTAGAAATAAGAGATGATGTAATAGAGATGATATCTGGTGGAGAAATAGATTTAATAATAGATGAAGAATTTAGAGCTGGTCAAAGAGAACCAAAAACTAAAGAAGAAATATATTCTGCCATGATAGTTTTAGGATTTTTATCTTATCATGATGGTTATTTGAAGATACCAAATAAAGAGTTGATGAAAGAGCTTGAAAAGGCGTTAAGAGATAAATCTATCTTTCAGCTAGAGATACATATAGAATAGAACGTGAAGAAAAGACTGGTAAAGGATATGCTGATTTTACTTTCCATCCTAGAAGAAAAAATGATACAGCATTTATAGTTGAGCTTAAAAAAGATGAAAATGTGGATGTTGCCATAAATCAAATTAAATTAAAAGAATATGTTCAAAAGTTTAAAGAGGAAAATCAACATAAAAAAGTTTTAGCAGTTGCAATATGTTATAACTCTAAAGAAAAAGAACATTGGTGCAAAATAGAAGAAATTTAAATATAAAAAATGTATAAGGTTTGTTTTAATAACCTTATACATTTTTTTAATTGTAAGGATTTTATATTTTATCTGTGCAAATTTTTTGCAAAATTTATTTAACTTTTATAGATATATTATCATCTTCTCCATCTACTACTATTGTGCAACCATTGTAAATTTCACCAGCTATTAATCTTCTAGCAATCATAGTTTCTAGAGTATTTCCTATATATCTCTTAAGTGGTCTAGCACCATATACTGGGTCATAACCTTCCTTAACCATAACTTCCTTAGCAGCATCAGTAATTTCAATATCAATATCTTTTTCTTTAAGTCTATTAGCCAAAGACTTGATAAATATATCGATGATTTTTTTGATTTCTTCTTTATCAAGAGCTTTAAACATGATTATATCGTCTACCCTGTTTAAGAACTCTGGTTTAAATCTTCTCTTCATTTCGCCCATTACTAAATCTTTAGTAGTTTCTGTAATATGACCTGCCGCTTCTAATAAATAATTACTTCCTATGTTAGAAGTCATAATTATTATTGTATTTTTAAAGTCAACAGTTTTACCTTTATTATCAGTAAGTCTACCATCATCAAGTATTTGCAAGAACATATTAAATACATCTTCATGGGCTTTTTCTATTTCATCAAATAATACAACTGAATAAGGAGCACGTCTTACAGCTTCTGTTAATTGTCCACCTTCTTCATATCCCACATATCCTGGAGGAGGTCCTACAAGTCTAGATACTGAGTGTTTTTCCATATATTCAGACATATCTATTCTTATGATATTTTCTTCACTATCAAATAAGTTGTTGGCAAGAGTTTTAGCAAGTTCTGTTTTACCAACACCAGTTGGTCCTAAGAATATAAATGAACCTATTGGTTTATTTTCATCTTTAAGTCCTGCTCTAGCACGAATTACTGCGTTGGCAACAGCAGTTACAGCTTCATCTTGTCCTATTACTCTTTCATGAAGTTCATCTTCTAATTTAAGAAGTTTTTCTCTTTCTCCTTCAACAAGTTTTGTAACAGGAATGCCTGTCCATTTAGAAACTATTTCAGAAATTTCATTTTCTGTTACTTCTTCTTTTAACAATGCATTATCATAACCTGATTGCATTTTTTCTTCTAAATCTTTTATTTGTTGTTCTAAAGTAGGAATAGTACTGTATTTTATTTCAGCAACTTTATTGTAGTCGTATTCTCTTTCGTATTTTTCCACATCACCTTTAGCTTGGTCCAACTTAGATTTTAAGTTTTTAATTTCACTTATTGAGCCTTTTTCTTTTTCATACTTAGCTGTCATTTCATCATCTTTAGATTTAAGCTCAGCAATTTCTTTTTGTAAATCCTCAAGTCTTAATTTACTTTTATCATCATTTTCCTTTAATAGCGCTTCTCTTTCAGTTTCTAGTGTGAATAGTTTTCTTCTAACTATATCTAATTCCGTAGGAAGAGAATCTATCTCACTTCTAATCATTGCTCCAGCTTCATCTATTAAGTCTATGGCTTTATCAGGTAAGAATCTATCTTGTATATATCTATCTGATAATTTAGCAGCTGCAACTATGGCGCTATCGTGTATTCTTACACCATGATGTATTTCAAATCTTTCTTTTAAACCTCTAAGAATTGAGATTGTATCTTCAACCGTAGGTTCATCAGCTATTACTGGTTGGAAACGTCTTTCTAGTGCCTTATCTTTTTCTATGTATTTTCTATATTCATCAAAAGTAGTAGCACCTATACAGTTAAGTTCACCGCGAGCAAGCATTGGTTTTATCAAATTCCCTGCATCCATAGAACCTTCAGTTTTACCAGCACCTACTATATTATGTATTTCATCTATAAATAATATTATTTTACCATCGGCACTTTGAACTTCTTTTAATACTGCTTTAAGTCTTTCTTCAAATTCACCTCTATATTTAGCGCCAGCTATTAAAGCACCCATATCAAGGGAGAATATTATTCTATCTTTAAGTCCTTCTGGCACGTCTCCTCTAACTATTCTTTCAGCTAAACCTTCTACTATGGCAGTTTTACCAACACCAGGTTCACCAATAAGAACTGGATTATTTTTAGTACGACGAGATAATATTCTAATTACCCTTCTTATTTCTTCGTCCCTACCAATAACAGGGTCTAGTTTATGTTGTTTAGCCAATTCTACTAAGTTAGTACCAAATTTAGCAAGGGCATCATAAGTTCCTTCTGGATCTTGGCTTTCAACTCTTTGACTTCCCCTTACATTTGATAAAACTTGTAAAAATTCATTTTTATTTATGTTATACATTCTAAGTATTTTCTTCACATTTGATACATTTATATCCATGATAGCTAGCATTACATGTTCTACACTTATGTAAGAATCTTTAAAATCTTTAGATATATCTTCTGCTTTTATTAAAACCTCTTCAATATTTCTAGAAGCTGTAACTCCTTGAGAATTTATACCTTCTCCATAAATTTGAGGTAGTTTATCTAACTCTTCATCTATACTACTTTTAAGGGCAGTAACAGATATATTCATTTTTTCAAAAATATTTGGTATTAAACCATCTTCTTGATTAACTAAAGCTGCAAATAAATGTATTACATCAACCTGTTGGTTGTGTTTTTTTACAGCTATTTGATAAGCCTCATTTAAACTTTTTTGGACTCTGACAGTCATTTTTTCAATATCCATACAAATTCCTCCTGTTTTAAATTAAAAGTTATTTAATAAAACTATCCTTAAGTCATATTATAGGACTATTTTCCAACTATTTCTATTATTTTACTTAAATAAATTTATATTTTTGTAATTATCTACTTTTAATATTAAAAAGAAAGAAGCTAAACCTTCTTTCTTTTTAAGTGTATTATTTATCTTGCTGTTTTTTATGTGAGCTAATTGGTTTAGCTGTATTTTGTGCAACTGAACCAGTTTTTGAAGGTCTAAGTCTTGGCTCAATATTTAATTCTTCACCAAGTTCTAATTTATAATGGGGATTTTTCTTATTATTTCTATTATATCTAGTTTTATCATCTTCTCTTTTATGTTTATCTGTAGTCATTTTGTCCTCCTAAAATATAATATATTAATAATTTTAACCTTAAATTAGAATTAGTATTCCTTAAAATAATTTTAACTTAAGAAAGCTTCCACTATAACTTCTTCAGCCTCTTCTTCGCTTAAACCAAAAGTTTCAAGTTTTAATAATTGTTCATTATTAATTCTTCCTATGGCAGCTTCATGTACTATTTGAGCATCTGTGTGGTTTGCTTGTATTTCTGGTATGGAACTTACTTTAGCATGATTCATAATTATGGAATCGCATTGTATATGGGCTTTGCACTTTTCATTACCTATGGCTACAGGATGAAATACTTGCACAGAGTTATCCTTAGCTACTGAACGAGAAACTATTTGAAGAACAGCCCCTTTTCCATCTAAATTTCCACTTATATTCGAATGGGCAACTTGATTATCATGAGTCATAAGTTTTTCATTTATTACAAGTTTAGCATCTTTTCCAATATTAGCTTCTGTTTCTCTTTGTGTGGAATTTACACCTTTTATTTGTGTCATTTCCATTTCACAATAAGAGTTTTCTTCCATATGTACTATAGTTGTAGGATTTAATATTTTAGTACTTTGTACACTACCTTCTCCGTAGTGTTTTTCCACATATTTAACTTTTGCATTTTTACCAATATAAAAAGTATGTATACCATCATGTTCACTTTTACCACAACCATCATTATGTATTCCACATCCTGCAACTATGGTAACATCAGCATTTTCACCTATATAAAAATCATTATAAACTAAATCGTTTATATTATCTTCTGTTATTACAACGGGGATATGTACCATTTCACCTTTAGTGTTAGGTTTAACATTTATGTCTATTCCTGGTTTGTCTTCTTTAGGCGTTATTTTTATATTTTCACTTGATCTTCTCTCTACTCCACATCCATTACTTCTAAGGTTATAAGCACCTTTTACTTCTCCTGTAATATCAGCTATAGTTTCCAATAAATCTTTAATTATTGTATCGTTCATTTGTAAGTGCAACCTCCTTTATTTGGCATAGACAATTTTTCATACCACCTTGTAATAAAGGTAGAATTTCTTCTTTTGTTCCCATACTTTCTATTTTACCACCTGATATTATCATTAAATCATCAGCCAAGTCGATTATTCTTTCTTGGTGTGATATTATAACCACACTTTCTTCTTTATTTTTCTTTAAATTTGTAAATGTGTCAACTAACATGGAAAAACTCCATAAATCTATTCCTGCTTCTGGTTCATCATATATAGATATTTTTGAATTTCTAGCCATTAGTGAGGCTATTTCTATTCTTTTTACTTCTCCACCAGATAAGGAGCTATCCACATCTCTTTTTAGATATTCCCTAGAGCAAAGTCCCACCTTTGATAAATATTCACAGCATTCTTCTTCAGATAAATTACTTCCTGCTGCCAATTGTAATAATTTTTCAACAGTAACCCCTTTAAATCTAGGTGGTTGTTGGAAAGCATATCCTATCCCCATTTTAGCTCTTTCAGTTATACTTAAATCAGTTATATCAACACCATCAAAGTAAATCTTACCACTTGTTGGCTTTTCAATTCCCATAATTATTTTTGCTAAAGTGGATTTACCTCCACCATTTGGCCCTGTTATAACTAAAATTTTTCCTGCATCTACAGTAAAGCTTATATCATCTAAAATTGTAATTTCTTCATTGCTGTCCAAAGCTTTTACTTTAAAAGATATATTTTTTAATTCTAGCATTTTAAACATCCTCTCTAAAGTAAATTTTAATCAAGGATAATATCCTTGGATATGTGCTTAGTAAGTTTTTGAATTTTAAGTACATTTTTTAGTATATCCCTTGTTTTTTTACTATATTCAACTCTACCTTCTCCAAATTACATTATCTATAAATAATAATATACAAGTTTCGCCAATGTAGCCACATATATTTTTAACAAAAAGACCTCTAAAGTTTATTTACTTTAGAGGTCTTTTTAATCTATAAGTTTTTAATATATTTATTGTATTCTTCTTCTGTTTTAGGTGCTACTATATCACCATTTTCAAGTTTAGTTGTTTCATCAGCTACATATTTAAGAATATCTTCTGGTACTAATTTTGATGTAGTATCAGGTATACCAACGGCACCTTCTTTTAATCCATATGTTACTGATTTTCCACCTTCAAAATTATTTTCAACAAAGTTTTTAACTGTTTCATAAACACCAATATTTACTCTTTTTAGTGCAGATGTTAATACATTATCTGGTGCTAAGTCGCTTTGGTCTCTATCCACACCTATGGCATATTTATTAGCTTCTTTTATTGCTTCTATGGCACCTGTTCCTATGTCTCCTCCTGCAATAAATATTATGTCAGCTTTATTAGATATCATTTGACTTGCTATGGCTTTTCCTTTTGCTTGATCAGAAAAAGAGTTAGCATATTGTGTTTGAAGAGTACAGTTATTATTTGCAGTCTTAACTCCTGCCATATATCCATATTTATAAGCATTTATAGGAGATATATCCATTCCACCTATAAATCCTACATTATTTGTTTTAGTCATTTTACCAGCTATTAAACCAACTAAAAAAGCTGATTGTTCAGCATTAAAAATTATAGTTTCCACATTTTTAGGTATATCTTCGTAAGTTTCATCTACAATTATAAACTTTTGGTCTGGATAATCCTTTGCTGCTTGTTCAATTATTGGCGCAAGTTTTGCACCAACACCTATAATTAAATCTGTACCTTCATCAACAAGAGTTTCCACATTAGTTGTATAATCTGCATCTTGTTTTGATTCTAAGTACTTAACTTTTACATTTAAGTCTTTTTCGGCCCTTTGAAGACCTTCCCAAGCACTTTGGTTAAAGGAGTGGTCATTAATTCCCGCCACATCACTTATCATAGATACGCTATATTGTTTTTCCTTGTCATCTTTAGAAGTAGTATCTTCTTTTTTACTACATCCCACCATAAAAGTACTTAGTAAAGTTGTACAAAGTGTAAGTGATATTAATTTTTTAAACTTCATATATTTACCTCCGATGTCAAACTCATTATTTAACGACTTTTATATAAAATTATTTCGTCTATTATCGTAAGAATTTCTTACAATTCTAAAAATATTATTACCCAAATATAAAAAAAAATCCTTTAATAATTTATTAAGTAAAATTTAATAAATTAATATCTTTTTTTATTAAAAAATATTAATTTATTGATATATTGTCTTTTATATACTAAGATTATGATATTAAAAGTTTTAAAATTTAATATTTAAGTAAAGGGGTTATATTATGGAATCTTATGGTTATATACTTGATATTGCTTTAATTTTAATTTCAACAAAGTTATTTGGTTTAATATCAAGGAAATTTCAGATGCCTCAAGTTGTGGGAGCTTTATTTGCAGGATTGCTTTTAGGACCAGCTTTTTTAAATTTTGTACACGAAACAGAATTTTTAACACAATTAGCAGAAATTGGGGTAATTTTACTTATGTTTTTCGCAGGACTAGAAACAGATTTATCAGAACTTAAAAGTTCTGGGAAAGCATCTTTTGTAGTTGCAGTATTTGGTATTTTAGTTCCTCTATTTTTAGGATTTTTAGTTGCAATGTACTTTAATAGAGATGGTTTAATGTCCTTTGCAGATAATTCAAATGTTTTTCTTCAAAATATTTTTGTAGGAACAATACTTACAGCCACATCTGTTAGTATTACTGTGGAAACATTAAAAGAAATGGGAAAATTAAATTCAAAGGTGGGCAATACAATTTTAGGCGCAGCCATAATTGATGATATTTTGGGAATTGTAGCTTTAACTGTTGTTATTAGTTTTTCTTCATCAGATGTACATATAGTAGAAGTTTTATTAAAAATAGTTTTATTTTTTGTATTTGCTATTATTGCCAGTGGTATTTTTTATGTAATATTTAAAAATTGGCTAGACAAAGATGCTAAACATAAGCGTAGATATGTTATAGCAGCCTTTGCATTTTGTTTATTTTTATCATATATATCAGAAGTTTACTTTGAAGTTGCTGATATTACAGGGGCATTTATAGCAGGACTTACTTTATCACCACTTGGTAAAAAATATTATATTGAAGAAAAGCTAGATACTGTATCTTATGCATTTTTATCACCCATATTTTTTGCAAGTATTGGTTTAAAAGTAGTTTTACCAAAAATGAGTATGGTAGTTGTAATGTTTGCCATAGTTCTTACTATAGTTGCCGTAATTTCAAAAATTATAGGTTGTGGACTTGGATGTAAGTTATTCAAATATACAAATAAAGAATCTTTGCAAGTTGGTATAGGAATGGTTTCTAGGGGAGAAGTTGCTTTAATAGTTGCCAATAAAGGCTTTAATGCAGGTCTTATAAATTCATCACTTCTTGGGCCTATTATAATAGTAGTTATAGCAACAACTATTTTATCACCAATTTTATTAAAAATGTCTTACTCTAGCAAAAAAGTGGAATCTTCTTTATTAGCAGAAGAAACTGTTTAATGGCGTAGGCCACAAAAATAGTCTGGAAAAATTCCAGACTATTTTTATTTATATTTTAAATATTGCTAAAAAGCTTTCTGTAAACTCTAAAAAAGTAGGAGCATAGCCCCTACCATACTTATTTTAAATATATAATTATTTATTTAATTTCTTATCTTTCATGGCATTTATTTTTAGAGGTAGAGTGAATAAATTTATAAAACCTTCTGCATCTTTATGATCATATAATTCACTATCTCCAAAAGAAGATATGCTTTCATCATATAAAGCATGTTCTGTAAATATGCCGGCAGGTTTTATATTACCTTTGTATAATTTTAATTTAACAGAACCTGTTACATTTTCTTGAGTTTTATCCATAAATGCTGTTATAGCAGCGCAAGCTGTTGAGTACCATTTTCCATTATATATTAAATCAGCATATTCTAAAGATAATCTTTGTTTTAAATGAAGAGAATCTTTATCTAGCGTAGCACTTTCCAAATAGTTATGAGCAGCATATAGTATTTCTCCTCCTGGAGTTTCATATATTCCTCTTGATTTCATACCAACAAGTCTATTTTCAAGTATTTCAACTATACCTATACCATGTTTGCATCCCAGTTTATCTAGTGTTTCAAGAAGCTCAACTGGAGATAGTTCTTCATCGTTGACTTTTTTAGGCACACCTTTTTCAAAGTAAATTTTAACATATTCTGGAGTGTCACAAGCATCTTCTGGTGATTGAGTTTTTTTGTATATTTCTTTTTTATGTTCATTTTGTAGACATTCTATATCTCCACCTTCAGTAGACACATGGAATAAGTTATCATCAACTGAGTAGATTTTCTTTTTAGTTGCCACAACTTCTATATTATGTTCATTGGCATAATCTATGGCATCTTCTCTAGATTTTATATCCCATATTCTCCAAGGAGCTATGACTTTTATACTTGGATCTAGGGCTGCTATAGTTGCTTCAAAACGAACTTGGTCATTACCCTTTCCTGTACAACCATGGCAAATATATTTAGCACCTTCTTTTTGTGCTATTTCCACAAGTTTTTTAGCTATTATTGGTCTAGCAAGGGCAGTTCCTAGTAAATATCTTCCCTCATATTTAACTTCAGCCTTTATTGCTGCATATATAGTAGTTGTTATAAATTCTTCTTTTAAATCTACACAATAAGCTTTTATTGCACCACTTGCAATTGCTTTATCATGTACTTTTTTCATATCATCATCTTGACCCACATTACCACAAACTGCTATAACATCAATATCATAGTTTTCCTTTAACCATGGTATTGTAATAGACGTATCTAACCCACCTGAATATGCTAATACTACTTTTTCTTTCATTTCAATTCCCCCTTGATTTGTCTAAGTTTTTGCAATTAAAAAAGTCCCTTGGTTTAAAACCAAGAGACGAATTTACCGCGTTACCACTCTAATTAATATATTTATAAAAATATATTCACTCTTCCTTTTAAGGCAAGGCTACCTATTATCATACTATAATTTTTGATAATCTTCTCCAAAGCTCTATTCACTTAAGGTATTTTATTGGGCTTTCACCATCCCCAACTCTCTGTAAAAATACAACTTAAGTTACTTCTCTTTTTCACTGAATTTTGTATATTTAATATGATTAAATAATAGTGCAGTTTATTTTTGTTGTCAACTAATATTTTTAAATTTAGTATTGAACATCTAATAAATATAAACCTTTAGCTGGTGCTGTATCACAAGCTGCTGTTCTATTTTTAGCTTCTAACATTTCTTTTAAAGCTTCTGGTTTTGTTTTTCCATGACCCACATCTATTAAAGTTCCAACAATTATTCTTACCATATTGTATAAGAAACCATCACCTTTAACATAAATTTCAACAATATTATTTTTTTCTTGTATTTTAATATATTCAATAGTTCTTACATGGCTTTTCTTTTTAGATCTTGACGAAGCGAAGCTTGAAAAATCATGCTTACCTATTAAGTACTTACTTGCTTCTTTCATTTTATCTAAATCTAATTTTTTATCCACATGATAAGTATATTTTCTATTAAAAGGATTATGATATGTAGAGTTATCTATTCTGTACATATATATTTTAGATTTTGCATTATATCTAGAATGGAATCTATCATCTACTTCTTCTATTTTTGTTACAACTATAGATTCTGGTAAGTATTTATATAAGTACTTTTGCATTTTTTCCACTGATAAATCACTTTTAGTTTTGAAGTTTGCCACCTGACCTAGCGCATGAACTCCCATATCAGTTCTTCCAGAAGCTATTATTTCTATTTTTTCTTCTGTCATTTTGCTTAAAACATCTTCTATTTTACCTTGTATAGTATTGTCGTTATCTTTTAACCTCTGGAAACCTTTGAAATTGCTCCCATCGTATTGGATTATCATTTTTATATTTCTCATTTAATTTTCCTCTAAACTTTATATTTTTCACAAAATTATTATTATAATATGTAAAATCGTTACTTTATATTATATTTAAATTTTATTATTGTCAATGTTTATATTTTTAATTTAGTAAAATACTAATACTATTGTAAAATAAATCTATTAAAGGAGGAAAAAATTTGAGAAAAAAACTAAGTATAATATTATTTATTTTAATAATAAGTATATTCACAGTAGCATGTTCTAATAAAAAAGAAAAAGATAATAGCAATGTTTTAGTTACATTAGTACTTGATAAAGGTGGCGTTAACGATGAGTCTTTTAATCAGTTGGCTTGGGAAGGGGCTAAAAAAGCTTCCATTGAATACGGAATTAAAATAAAATACTTAGAGTCAAATACAGATGCCGATTACAAATCAAATTTAGAACAAGCAGTTGACTTAGATTCTAATTTAATTATAGCCGTAGGATTTAATCTAAGCGAAGCTTTAAAAGAAGCTGCCATATATTATCCTAAATCTTCTTTTGCAATTATTGATGGTAGTTTTGATAAAATACCTGAAAATGTAACTAATATAAATTTTGATGAAGGTGAAGCTGGATATTTAGCTGGTTTAGCAAGTGCTAAAACCTTAGACGGTAATAAATTTGGATTTATTGGAGGTATAAGTGTGCCTGCTGTTGAAAACTACAAAGAAGGTTTTGAAAAGGGACTTTTAGAAGTAAATCCTAATATAGAACTTTCAGTTCAATATGCCAACTCTTTTAGTGATGCAGCCAAAGGCAAAGCCATTGCAACACAAATGTATAACAACGATATAAACTGTATAATGAGTGCTGGTGGTGGGGTCAATAATGGAGTTTATGAAGTTGCTCGTGAAAAAGGTAAATACGCTGTAGGTGTGGATATGGCTCAAAATTATATATCACCAAAAGTAATATTAACTTCTGCCATAAAAAAAGTAGATGTGGGTGTTGAAAATACCATTAAATCATTTTTAGATAACAATTTAGAAGGTGGCACCACTATTATTTACAGTATAAAAAACGATGGTGTAACTTATGAAAAAACAGATTTATTATCAGATGAAACAATAAAATTTATAGATAACAAAATGAAAGAATTAAAATCAAAATAAGGAGCCTTAAGCTCCTTATTGTAATAAATATATTATTTCTTCTTCACTTATGCTACTTAGCATATTGGCATTTGACAAGTTTTCATTTATCATATTATCTATTAAGTCTTTTTTCCTCTCTTGAAGTTCAATTATTTTTTCTTCAATAGTTCCTTTAGCAATTAATTTAATAACTTCAACAACTTGTTTTTGACCAATTCTATGAGCTCTATCACTGGCCTGATTTTCCACTGATGAATTCCACCAAGGATCTAAATGAACAACTGTATTGGCAGATGTTAAATTTAATCCAGTTCCTCCTGCCTTTAGGGAAATTAAAAATACTTTAACTTCATCATTATTATTAAAATCATTTACTAAATTTGTTCTGTCCATTGCTTTTGTGCTACCATCTAAATAATAATAGCTTATGCCTTTTTTACTTAGCTTTTCTCCAAGATTTTTTAATACACTTGTAAATTGAGAAAATACAAGAATTTTATTATTTTCTTCAATACGCTCTTTTACTATTTCTAAACAAGTCTCTATTTTTGCACTTTTCCCTTTATAATCTTCAATAACCACATTAGGATCTAAGCATAGTTGTCTTAGCTTTGTTAAATAAGAAAGTACAGTGATTTTATTTTTTATATTTTCATTTTCTTTAAGTTTTTCTTTTATATTTTCCACATAAATGCCGTAGGTATTCTTTTGAGCTTTGCCCATTTCCACAATATATTTTTTTTCAATTTTAGGCGGCAGCTCTTTTATAACTTCTTTTTTAGTTCTTCTAAGAATAAAAGGTTGTATCATTCTTTTTAAATTTTCCAACTGACTTTCATCTTTTATGAAAACTGCATTAAATTTACTTAAATTATATAAATATCCTGGCATTATAAAATCAAATATGGACCATAATTCCACCAAGTTATTTTCAATTGGCGTTCCACTTAAAGCAAATTTATTTTTCGCATTTATGGATTTTACTGCATCTGTCACAGAAGCCATAGGATTTTTTATATTTTGAGCTTCATCTATTATACAATAATCAAATTGTAATTTTTCATATTCATCTAAATCATTCCTAAGAGAGCCATAAGTAGTAATCATTACATCATAATCATTTATATTTTTGATTAAGTTTAATCTGTCTTTTTTCAAACCATGGATAATTCCCACCTTTAGACTTGGTGCAAATTTTTCAAATTCACTTTTCCAGTTATGAATTAAAGATGTGGGTGTTACTATTAAAGTTTTTTTATTTTCTCTTTTAAGTAAGAAGCTTATGGTTTGAATTGTTTTACCAAGACCCATTTCATCAGCTAAAATTCCACCAAAACCAAGATAATCTAAAGTTTCAAACCAATTTAACGAATCTCTTTGATAATCCCGAAGGGTTGCATTTAATTTAGGCGATATATCAAATTTCTTATTTTTTATATCTTCAAACTTCTTTATTATCTTATCTATATTTTCTTTTCCATTTATATAAGGAAGCTTTTTCTCTCTTAATAAATTATCAAGATATAAAGCTTTGCTAAAATGCATTTTTATTTTATCATAATTAGTTGTAAATCCTAAACTCTCCATTAGTTTAAAAGTTTCTTTAGTTTCATATTCTTCTAAATTTATAAAATTGCCGTTTCCCAGTTTATAAAATCTTTTTTTATTTTTAAAGGCTTCTATTATTTTTTTATATTCTGATTTGTCCACATTTTCTATCTTAAAGTTAAACTCCAAATAATGATTTATTTCTTCTCCCAGTCCCACTTTAATAGAAGAAGAATTGTAAATAGTTTTTTCTTTAAGTTTATCTGAGTAATAGACTTCACCTATTTCTTTAAATTTATTTATTTCTTTACTTAAAAAATCATATAATTGTTCTTCATTACCTTTAAATACATATTTATCATTTCTAAATTCAAAGAAGTTTCTGTATAAGTGATAAATAGCGTCATTTTCTCTTTCAATATCTTTTATTATAAATTTATCTTTTTCATAATAATCAAATTCAACTTTACAAGTAATATTGCTATCTTCCAAATCAAAATAATACTTTATTTTTAAATCTTTACTTATGTTTTCTTTTATACTTTCATCTATTACAACATGAGAGCATATATTATTAATTTTAGGAATTATATCACTTAAAACTTGGCTTACTTGATTTTGTTCAAATTTAATTTCATTAAATTCACTTAAAACAGAATATAGCTTTTTATAATAAATACCATTTTCATCATTTAATATATAAATATTGCCTTTATAAAATAATACATCTCCTTTTAAAGATAAAGGATAAGGCAAATTATCATTTGATTTTAAAGTAACCTTATCTTCATTTAAATCAAGATTAAAATTTATAGGTAAATTACCTTCTATTACACTTGGCTTATAATACATATTTCTAAATTTAAAATCAAAGTTTGTAAACTCCAGTGCTTTAAATAAGCGTTTTACTTGACAACCTTTTACTTTCATTGATTTAAAATCTCTAGAAAAACTATTATTGCTTAAATTCATGCCGTATTCTTCTATCATATCAATTATTTTTTCATTTTCATAATCAAAATAATTATCTATGGGATTATAAGCAAAATCCACACCGTAAACTAGGCTTTTAGATTGTAATCTACAAAAAGCAAATTCCTTTAAATCTTTCATAACATACATTTTATCTATGCCTATTTTAAAATCACAGTTAAAATTATGCTCTCCAGCATACTCAACTTTAATATCTAAATTTACTTTTTCTTTTGGTTTGCTTTTGAAATATTCTAACAAATCTTTATTTATAAAATCTATATTTCTTTTAATTTTATCATTGTTTTTTACTACAAAAGTAGTTTGTTTTAAATTGCTTATTACATCTGATTTTAATAAATTACAAACATATAAGCCTGATGCAACTATATGTTTACATAAATTAAAATCTCCATAGGAGCTTCTTTTATGATAATCTTCACAATCACAAAAGGCATTTTCAATATTTTTATTCTTTAAATCTATAATTATAGATGAATTATAAACGCTGCTATTATTAGCGGAAGCTACTTCACCTTCTATAGTTAATATTTTATTTTTATTAGTATATTTAACACTCTGAATATATCCATCTTTGTAGTATTTATGCCCCTTATCAAATCTTCTTTTGTCCGTAGAATTAATTAATATATCATTTACTATTTTAAATATCATTTTTTCACCTGCTTTTTTAGCTTATAAATTTTATTATATTACTCTTTTTTATTTAGTTCAATGAAATAAATTAGGGAAGCTTAAATTTTAATTTATATATGAGTAAGAAAAGAAATATTTGGAATAATAAATTTAAATTGTAAAAGGAGTGATGAAAATGCCAAATGACGATACTATAAAACTTTTAAAAGAATGTGATGCAGGTGCTAAAATGGGTATAGAGGGAATAAAAAATGTTATAGATAAAGCCGATAATAAATCACTTATAGCCCTTTTAGAAAAATATTTAAAAGATCATGAAAAACTAGAAGAAAAAATTCACGAAGAATTAAATAAGTTTCATGATGAAGAAAAAAATCCAAGTCCCATTGCCAAAGCCATGTCTTGGGTAAAAATTAATATGAAACTTGTCAAAGGTGAAAATGATCCTAAAATAGCAGATTTAATGATAGAAGGATGTAATATGGGTATTAAATCAATTTGTAGATATTTAAATCAATATCCTACAGCCATGGAAGGGATAAAAGGGCTTTGTTATGATTTAGTTGAAATTGAAGAAAACTTTGCAAAGGATATGCGTAAGTTTTTATAATTTTAAATAAAATTTGTGGTAATTTATTTCATTTCGCAATAAAATATAAGTATAGAAGTAGAAATTCATTTGTTGATCGGAAGATGACTTTCTACTTTAATATATAGTATGTTTTTCTCCGTTTTATATAAACGGTGTGGTGACTCATGGAGAATCATTGAAACATTATATACACACATATACACAGGAAATCCTCACTTAAGTGAGGATTTTTCTGTTATATGTGTATTTATTATTATTTTGGGAAAAATAAACAAATAATTTTAATACATATGGAGGCACTATGAGAGTACCAAAACATATAGGAATAATCCCAGATGGAAATAGACGTTGGGCAGTAAATAATAATTTATCAAAGGAAAAGGGATATGATTATGGAGTCAATCCTGGATTGCAATTGTTTAAATTGTGTCAAAAGGAAAATATTGAAGAAGTCACTTTTTATGGCTATACAGTAGATAATACTAAACGTCCAACGATTCAAAAGGAGGCCTTTATTAAGGCTTGTGTTGAATCTGTCATGCTTTTAACAAAGGAAGACTGTGAAATTCTTGTAGTTGGAGATAGTACAGCTAATTATTTTCCAAAAGAACTTATCCCTTTTACAAAGGAGCGCAAAAAATTTGGAAAAGGTGGCATTAAAGCTAACTTTCTTATTCATTATGGTTGGTCTTGGGATTTAAAATCCACTCCTCTAAAATCAAAAGATATTTCTAGAATTGATTTAATAATAAGATGGGGTGGACGTAGAAGATTAAGTGGATTTTTACCAGTGCAATCTGTGTATGCAGATTTTTATGTAATTGATAGTATGTGGCCCGACTTTAAAGAAGAAGATTTTTATGATGCTCTAAATTGGTATGACAAACAAGATGTAACTCTTGGAGGATAAAAATACGTGCTTTGCAACTTTAAAGTGGATCCTATACAATGGACACGAGAAAAAACGTGTCTACTTGTATAGGATCCACTTTAAATAGTGTCAACATTTTTCTATATATTATTAGTATGTAAATTTATTTATATAGTAGCTACTTGATTTTCATCATAACTTATCCAGTCACTGAAACTTCCTGTATAAAATTTATAGGGAATTTCAATTTCATTTAATGCCAAACTAACAGGTGATGCTGTTATTCCAGAACCACAATAAATAATTACTTCTTCATAATTATTTAAGTCTTTGAAGTGATTTTTTAAACTTTCTTTTGATTTTATATTTAATAAATCATTATTTTTATCTAAAATATCCATCCAAAAATAATTTAGAGCACTTGGTATATGTCCAGCTTTTTTGTCCACTGGCTCCACTTCACCTTTGTATCTGGCATTTTCTCTACAATCAACTAAAGCTACTTTTTTATTATTAATTCTATCTTTAACATATTTCATATCTACTTTCATGTTTTCTTGTAAATTAATCTTAAAGTTGCCCTTTTTAACTTTTTTTACTTCACATGTTAATTCTCCACCAATTTCTTTGAAATCATTAATTCCACCATCTAAAATATACACTTCTTTATGTCCTAAATATTTTAATATCCACCAAAGTCTAGAAGGACCTGCTAAATCTCCTTCATCATAAGCTACTACAATTGAATCATTGCTAATACCTATTTTTTCAAAGACATCTTTTAATTTGTCTATGGTAGGAAGAGGATGTCTTCCTCCATGAGTAGAAACTTTGTCAGATAGTTCAGTTTCTATATCTACTCTTAGAGCCCCTTTTATATGAGATGATTCATAACTTCTTTTTCCATATTTTTTGTCCATTAAAGAAAATCTACAATCTACGATTACTAATTTTTCATTGTTTAAGTTTTCTTTTAACCATTTTGCATTGACTATGTTTGACATGTATTCACTCCTTTTCAAGTATATTTTTTATAAGGTTTATAATAATTATATACTATTTTGGTTTTTTCTGGTTTTTCTTTTTTATTTATATATTTGTTTTTATTATTATTTCCTACTAGGAACTTTTATGCATGATTATAGTTTTTATTAATTCATTTAATATTTCTAAATTCACTTGGTTTAGTACTTCTTTGATATTTTTATTACTAATATTTATTTCAATATCACAATGTATATCCCAATATCTTAAAACTAAGCCCTCATAATCCCTTAATTTATTCATAAAAATACTCCTTTATAAATATTAAGTTAATATTATAAAGGAGTATTTTTACTTAATCTATAACTTTATATTCATTATCTTCTCTATTATATTTAAAATACCTCTAAACCCTACGAATGGAGTAAATGGATATATATTAACCTTATCCAAATTAGGATTACTTACTTGTAAATCTAATTTAGAATTATGCTTCATATCTAAACATGGTCCATCACCAAACAATCCCAGTAACTCATTATTTTTTAAGTACTTCATTCTATCAATTTCACTACAACCACTTATTAAATATTCATCATTATCGTCTCGATATAGAACTTCACTTCTATCAACTTCTAAGCCTAATTCTTCTAATAAACACTTTAATCCGACTACTGTATCATAGTCTCCAAATATTGCACATTTTTTATTTCCTTCATAGAAATAAAACCTTCTTTTTAAACTTATAATATTACTTCTAACAATATCTACTTCTTTTTTATAATTGTCATTATTTAATTCATAACCATCTATATTTTCAATTTTTTTAATAATGTTAGTCATATTAGTTAATCCATATAAGCTACTATAAACATATGGTATATTATATTTTTCCTTCATATACTTAGCAGCTTTTAGACCTTCTTTTCTTACAACTATATTTAATGATACTTTAGCTGCATTTTCTATATCTTCAACCGTACTGTCACAAGTAAATATTGTATTTACTTCTTTATTGAATAAGTCTTTCATAATTCTTTTTACCTCTTCAATATCTGAAAGGAAGTTATATTTATCTATATTCGCTCCAATTATATTATATTTATTTATATTTCTTTCATCAGTATCTTTTGTAATTTCTTTAACTAAAGTATTTAGCATATACTCCACACCTACATTATAATCATCTTTTAGTCCACCTGTAGTTATAGGTATTAATTTAGCATTTATACTTGATTTTAAATTATCACAAACACTTTCTATATCTGCCCCTATTATAGATGATATGGATGATGCCATTACAAAAATATATTTTGGATTTATATTTACATCAATTTCTACTATTGCTTTTTCTAATCTATCATATTTTCCAAAAGTCACATCACCTTGGTCCATATGTGTAGAATAAATTTTTGCTCTATCATTCCCATTTAAACTCCCTATACCCTCTAGTGCATAGTGAGTTGTTCCTGCTGGTCCAAACTCTATTACACAAACATTTTCAATAGATGATAAAGTCCATATAATTCCCATTCTATCGTTAGCTACTGGATAGTATTTACATAGCTGCATATATCATACCTCCCATGCTCATTTTTTCTAAGCTAAATAATTTTTTTAACTCCTTCATCATTGCTATAGGTAACTCATATCCTATTTTTTGTGCATGAGTATCAAAAGTAATTTGTGTAAGTCCCTTTTCTTTTAATAAAATTGGATTTTCATGACCTATATAAATATCTGCACCTATAGTATCATATAAATGTCTAAGAGGCGCTATATTAGCTATTCTACTTATATATGGATTATATCCTTTATTTAACAAATTTTCTCTAAATTTATTGTCTTGATCATACAGCTCTCTCAATTGAATAAATACTGGCTCTAATCCCAGTTCATTTAAAAAATCAACTGTCTCAAGTGCCATCATAGGAGTATTACCATATATTATTTTTTTGCCTTGAAGTATATTTTTACATTCTTCAAATAAAATATCGTATTCTTTTTCTTGTTCTTCTAAAATATTTTCTATATTTATGTTTAATATTTTGCTTAATTTTTTATAATTTTCTTTTATTGTCGATTTATCCATATGCTTATCAAAGTATATATAATCCATATCAAATTTACTTTTCATGGTCTCTGCTAAATCTAAAGCTATCATATCTGTTACAATATTTAATTTAGATTTTGTACAACTTTTGATATCATCTATGCTACATTTTGAAGGTATAACAGTATTAATTTTCACATTATTTTCATTAAGTATTTTTACTAACTCTGTATTTTCAACATTTTTTTGTCTATGCCCTAGTATATTAACACCATCTTTAACCTTGCTATTTTCCATTACACTACTTAATGATTTTAATGCTCTAGACATACCTGGTATATGCGAGTTGCATTTAAAGTGTTCTGTATTTACTACAAATACTGGTATGTCTATTTCATTTTGTAAACTAAATTCTATAGATGAATAGTCTTCACCTATAAGTTCTGGTACACAAGTTGTAACTATCATTATAGCTTCAGGATTTTCTATTTGTATTATATCCTTTATAGCTTTTTCAACTTTATTTTGTGCGCCAAATACAACATCTTTTTCATCTAGAGCTAATGAATAAACTTTATCTCTTCCATGCTGTCTATGGTATGCAAAGTTTTTAGTGTAGTAAGTACATTCACTAGTACCTACTACTACTAAAGCCAAATTATTTATGTAGCTAGCTGTAAGTGCTACACCAAATAATGGACAGTGTGTTCCTGGAAATATTGCATGAGATAAAGATGTTATATCTTTATCATTATTTATTTCACTAAGTCTATTTAATATATCTAATTTATACATATTTCCTCCGTATTAAGCTATTTTTATAGTTTTTATTGGATGTATTCTTGGTTTATTAGTTATTGGATCTTTATCTATATCACATTCTATATTGTAAACTTTTTTTATAATATCTTTATTTATTATTTTATTAGGTTCTCCATCACATACTATGCTACCACTTTTCATTATAATTAATCTATCACTATATTTACTAGCTTGATTTAATTCATGTAAAACCATAACTATTGTTATATCAAACTTTTCATTTATAGTTCTTACTAATTCCATAACTTCTAGTTGATATGATATATCTAAGTAAGTTGTAGGTTCATCTAATAATAATACATCTGGTTTTTGACATAGAGCCTGTGCAATATATGCTCTTTGCCTTTCTCCTCCTGATAATGAACCTATTGGAGTATACTGATACTTTTTTAAACCTGTGTTTTCTATTGCCCAGTTTACAATTTCTTTATCCTCTTGTGTTTTAGTTTCATACCATCTTTTATGAGGAATTCTTCCAAAGTAAACTAACTCTTCAACTGTTAAATCCATTGGTGCATTATTATGTTGTGATAATAAACATATTTTTTGAGATATATTCTTATTTTTCATAGTTTTTATATCTTTATTTTCTATATAAATATTCCCCCCTATGGGTTTTATCATTCTAGATAAAGTCTTTAGTAAAGTTGATTTACCACATCCATTTGGTCCTATTATTGATACAACTTCTCCTTTATTTACTCTTATACTTAAATCTTCTATGATTATTTTTTCTTCATATCCAGCCTTTAAATTTTTAGCACTTATCATTTTATTCATATCCTCTCTTTCTTAATAAATACAAGAAGAATGGTCCACCAAATATGGACATTATTACACCTACAGGAATTTCTATGGCTCCTCCTATAGTTCTACCTAATGTATCTGCAACTAAAAGTACCATTCCACCTAGTACCATACTAAAAGGTATAGTATATTTATGGTCACTTCCCATAATCATTCTAGCTATATGAGGTACTATTAATCCAACAAAACTAATAACGCCTACTACTGATGTTGATATTGCTGCTAAAAATACTGCTACTGAACAAATAATTAATCTGGAATAATTTGCATTTACACCTAAATTTGTAGCTGCATCGTCTCCTAATTGAAGTATATTAGCACTTCTTATTAAGAAAAGAGATATTATAAGTCCAATTATTGAATATATAAATAACATTTCTACATGTACCCAAGTTTTTGTAGCTAAGCTTCCGTTTAACCAAAGCATAGCACTTTGTATTCTATCACTATACATTGTTGATAAGAATGAAATAACTCCACCTAATATAGCATTTACTGCAACACCTGCTAATACTATTCTGCCGGGCTTTATTCCATTTTTGTAGGCCATTATAAATACTAATATACATGCAAATGCACCACCTATAAATGCAATTAAAGGTAATATACCTGTATACTGTGGTAATAATAAAAGTATTATTATAGCTGCAACACTAGCTCCAGTAGAAACCCCAGTTATACCAGGGTCTGCTAGTGGATTTTTCATAACTGACTGAAGTAATACTCCTGCAACTGCTAGATTGGCTCCAACTATTGCAGCTAAAATATTTCTTGGTAATCTCATTTTATAAACGATAGTTGTAACCATTTTATTATCATTATTTATTAAAGCACTTATTATTTCTTTTAATTCTAAGTTTACCGTACCTACTGTTGATAAGATTGCCAAAAGTAATAATAATGCTATAGCTCCTATTACTATGATTAAATATTTTTTATTTAATTTCATACTTATTCTCCGTATAATATATCTCCAAGAGTTTGTATAGCTTCCTTAACTTTTAAATTTGCTGATACGTTAAATACATTTGAATCTAAATCTACAACTTTATTATTTTTAACTGCATTTAATTCTTGATAAGCTGGGTTTTTATCAAATGCTTTATCAAAAGATTTTTTAGTTTCTTCTAAGTTTCCATGCGCAAATCTTAATATATAATCAGGATTTTGTTCTAATATATATTCTAAACTAAGTTGAACATATCCATTTTCAACATTTTTATCTAATTTAGATGCTATATTTTTTCCTCCTACAGTCTTAACTAAATCTCCTAAGTAAGAAGTTTCAGTAGCTAACATAAAGTTTTCTCCAGAACCAAATATTATTGCTACTGTAGGTGCTTTATCACCTTTTTTAGATTTTACTTCTTTTTCTATATTTTTTAATTCATTTATTAAAGTAGTTGCTTCTTCTTCTTTGTCTATAGTTTTTCCTAATTCTTCTATACTTTTAATATAGTCAGTATATGTATTGGTCTTTAAGAAGAAAGTATTAAAATCATATTCTTTTAAACTTTTTTCTACACTATCTTTAAACGCATTATCCATAACAAACACATCTGGATTTAATGATGCTACTACTTCTAAATCTGGATTCATAGATTGACCAACTTCAGGAAGTCCTTTAAATTTTTCTGGCATTTCTAATTGTGTTGTAGGTATACCCACTACATTTGCATCTAATTTATCTAAAACTTGAGATCCTGATACTGTTGCAGCTACTACTGTTTTTTCTTTTGCTACATCCTCACTTTTTCCTGTAGTACCACCTGCTTGGCAACCTGTCATTAATAATGCACCTAGTACAAATATTGATGCTAACTTTCTTAATTTCATTTTTTATCCTCCTAAGTATGTATATTTATTCGTTTATTATTTTTTTTGCTAAATCAATATAGATATTTGCCATATGGCATGTATTATTTTCTTGAATGACTGTTTTTCCATTATTTTCAGAAATTTGAACAACCTTATCTCTTGGTATATAATGATAAACTTGTGAATCTATTTCATTTGCTAATTTGCTAACCAGTTCTTTTTCATCTTCTACATTTTTAGCATTTAAGATTAAACCTTTTAAATTGGCATATCCTCTATTTTTAAATTGATTAACTGCAGTAGATATATTTGATGCTGCATACATTGACATCATCTCTCCCGATGTTACTATATAAACATCTTGTGCATATCCATTTCTTATAGGCATTGAAAATCCACCGCATACAACATCTCCAAGTACATCGTAAATTACGATATCTGGATTATATTTTTTAAAGGCATCTAGTTCTTCTAGTTTTTCAAAAGCAGCTATTATGCCTCTACCAGCACATCCCACCCCAGGTGTTGGACCTCCAGCTTCTACACATAAAACTCCATTGTAACCTTCAAATACTATATCCTCTAAATCAACATCGTCACCTTTTTTATTCATCACATCTAAAACTGTTGGAATAAATTTTCCTCCTACTAAGTTTTTAGTAGAATCTGCTTTAGGATCACAGCCTATTTGCATTACTTTATATCCTAAATGTGATAATGCTGCTGATAAGTTGGATGTTGTTGTTGATTTACCTATTCCACCTTTTCCATATATTGCTATTTTTTTCATTGACAATCTCCCTCTTTTTAAGATAATATAAAGTTAATCTTTTTGATAATAATTATCATTACCATTTGATTTTAACATTATCTAATTGATAATGCTTTTACTATATTTGTTTTTTTTGTAAATATATTTTTAAATTTAAGGAGATTATATATGAAAAAATTAGATTGCATTTTAAACGATTTTTATTATTTAGTGGGGATTCCTATTAAATACTTTGATAAAGACTGGAATAATATCTTAAGTAAAGGATATGATAAAAACTTAGATTCATATTTTGATAAATTTAGTATTTTAAAAGAATGTAAAGAAAATAAAGATAGTTATACAAAAATATCGTATGATAATATTCATTTTTTAAAGTTTAATATATTTGAAAAAGTAAACTTACAAGGCTATTTTATAATAGGACCATTTATATCAACCAGTTGTAAATATGAAAATAATTTACCTTTTAAACCTTACACTTGTATAAAATATATAAAAAATTTACTTAATTCTTTAATTATAGATAATTTAGAAAATAAAAACAAAAATAATTATAGTTCTTATATTATACATGCTATAGAGTATATTCATAAAAATTATCATAAGGATATAGCTATTGATGATGTTTGTAAGTTTTTAGGACTTAATAAAAGTTACTTTTGTTCTCTATTTAAAAAAGAAACTAACCTTACATTTTGCAATTTCTTAAATATGTTTAGAGTTGAAATGAGTAAAAAATTTTTAGCTAACAAAAATTATTCTATAATGGATGTTTCACTTTCTGTGGGATATAATAATCACAATTATTATAGTACATTATTTAAAAAATTAAATAATGTTACACCTTTAGAATTTAGAAAATCTTGTTTTTTAGATAGAAATGCCATAATATAATTTACGGCTTTTCTATTCTATAAATCCTTTTTTTATTAATCTATCTTTGCAACCATTTATACAGGTTACTATAGTTATATATTTTTAAGTCCTTTTTATTTTTATAATAATTCCTTGTATATATAATATGTTCATATTAATTATTTTACTTTATTCTATGTTAAGACTTATCAATAGATTATACTATACTACCTAATAAGCTACCTGTTTGCGGTAGTGATGAATATACTTCAAACTCTTCAACTGCACCTTTAGTATTAGTAAATATTAAGTAGTATTTATTAATATTCCTGACTGACTTGATTATATTTATTTTATCTACACTTAATACTTTCAATTTTATTTCAATAAAATATGCTCCTTTCATAGCGACAATTTTTTATTTTAACTGTCTACTATAAAAGGAGCATATCATTATTTAATTATGAAATACTTTGTTGAGTTTATTCAGTTTTCAGTGAAAAACTTTTTATGCCAACAATATAATTTTATTTTTAATTTAATAATAAAAGTTGAAATCCGCATCTACTGAGAAGGAATCACGGCTTAGCAGTCCTCCATATGATATGGTAATATAATTCATTTGTGAATCAAGAACCTTATTTATTATAACCTTATATCCATCAACATCATATAAATTGTCATCAGGAGTTGGCTCATCTAACTCTAGATCCACCTTAGCATCTGAAGTCATTGTAATACATCTAGTTAATATTCTTACACATGTCTTATCACTATTAGCCAATAATTTATCTAGTTCTCTCTTAGCTTCATTTGTAATAAGTATAGTCATTTCTTCCATGTTAGTCTCTCCTTAATAGTGAATTGTATTTTTATATTTTACCATATATTAATTAATTTCATCAAATTTAATAAAAATTATTTATGATTTATTATGGAAGTATGAGTTGCAATTCCTGCCATGCCATCAACTTGTAAATTATTTGCCCTTTGATATTTTTCAAGTTTACCCTTAGTATCTTGGCCAAAATATCCATTCACATCAAGACTATATCCCTTACCTTTTAATGCTTTTTGAAGCCATTTAGTATGGTCTAGTTTTTTATTCCCTTGTTTTGTACTTAGTTCATTTTCTTTTACTGCAGCCTTAGTTTTTGGTCCAAAACTTCCATCCACATTTAAATTTAAATTATATGACTTATTTAAAGCTTTTTGTAATTCTTTTATTAAAGTTTCCTTAGAACTATCTTCTTTTTTATTTTCACTTGTATTTTCATTTCTTGAACTTTCATTTTTATTATATTTCTTGTAACAATAATTCATATCCACATTTCCAATTATTCCATTTACTCTACCACTTTCGCTATATTGCCACATTACATGAGGATCTTTATAGTATAATCTAGAACCATATTGTGCTATCCATACATCATAATCTCTTAATATACTTTTGAAAAAATAATTTTTAGAAAAATCTAAATTTGTATATAATCCAGGTTTATAACCACCCTTTTTTATTTCCTTTAAAAAGGCATACGCAAAATTTGTAGCTTTAGTTTTATTTATGGATACACCTTGTTTTTTAGCATATCTTACACTATCATATTCAAAATCATAAAATACAGGATATATAATATGCTCCTTATATGGTTTTATTACTTCCATACATTTTTTAGCTTCAAGTTTTGCTTTTTCCTCATTTGTGGCATAACTAAACCAATATATGCCCACATCAATTTTTTCCTTAATGGCACCTCTTATATATTCTTCAAATCTTTCATCTATAGTATTTGAGCCATATCCTGCACGTATTATGACAAATTTAATGCCTGAATCTTTTACTTTAGACCAATTTATTTTGCCATTATGCTTAGATACGTCTATTCCTTTTATAACTGTCATTTTTTCACTTCCTTTATATATGAAAAGAACCTACCTTATTAGTAGATTCTTTTCTTAATAGCTATTTTATTTATATAAATTGTAATTTACAATTTCAGAATGGAGTTTTTTAAAATTTGCATATTAAGTGGTAATAATTATATCCTCTTTAATATTATATAAACCCTTTTATTTAGTTTTGATTTAATTGACCACTTATAATTCATAATATTCCAATCCTTTCCTTTTTGTTACTAAAGGATTTATATTTTACTTTATTTTTACATAAAAAATGACTAAGAAATTAAATTCCTAGTCATTTTTCTGATATATTTTATTAAGAAACCGAGAATATAAATAAAATCAAGAATAAAAATAAAGGCTTTACACTTTTAATTATTTCCATATTATTTCTTATTTATACTCTTTAATTATATATATTTATAATTTTTATTGTCTATTGTTATAAATTGAACTACAATTACTAATAAGTAATTTAATTATTTTACTTCATTATTTTGAGGAAAATTTTTAAATTATTTCTCCTTGTATTATTATATTTCAAAAATAAGTCCATAAATTTATGGGCTTATTTTTGTTTTTTCCTATGAGAATATTTTATTTTTCTAAGGTTAAGCTAATACTAATTTAAAATAGGAGGCTTTTTATGAAATTTTTAAAATACATGCTTATTTTCATTCCCATAAGTTTTATTGCAAAATTTATGAATGCATCTGGCAGTGTTATGTTTATACTGTCTTGTTTATCTATAATTCCCCTAGCTGGTCTTATGGGAGAGGGTACTGAGGAAATATCATTTTATTCAGGTCCCAAAATAGGAGGTTTTTTAAATGGAACCTTTGGTAACGCCACAGAACTTATTATTTCTTTTTTTGCACTAAAACAAGGTTTGTTTGATATAGTAAAATCATCCATAGCAGGAGCTGTCATTGGAAATGTCCTTTTAGTTGTTGGGGCTAGTATGCTTGCCGGTGGATTAAAATTTAAAACACAAAAATTTAATGAAAAGGTAAGTGAGGTTACTTCCTCCATGCTTTTATTTGCTGTTTTGGGATTATGTATTCCTGCTTTATTTACCCATACAGTTGACCCTGCTTTATTAAATACACGTTATGAAGGTCTTAGTGTTTTTGTTGCTGTAGTTATGATTATTATTTACATACTTAGCCTTGTATTTTCATTTAGTACACATAAGGACATTTATAATACTGAAGCATCAAAAGAAGGAAGTGCCAAGTGGACCTTAAAAAAGGCCATATTAATATTAGTAGTTGTGACTATTTTAATAGCCATAGAAAGTGAGTTTTTAGTCAATGGTGTAGAGTCTATAACAGAGTCTCTCGGTTGGAGTGAGTTTTTTGTTGGTATAATTTTAATTCCTATTATAGGTAATGCGGCAGAACATACTACTGCCATAATTATGGCAAGAAAAGACCAAATGGATGTGGCCCTAGAAATTGCCCTAGGTTCTTCCCTACAAATTATTTTATTTGTTGCTCCCATACTTATTTTTATTAGTTTATTTTTTAAACCTATGAGTATAGTATTTAATGAGTTTGAGCTAGTAGCTTTAATTGCATCCGTTGTAATTGCCAATAAAGTTTCCCATGATGGTGAATGTAACTGGCTAGAAGGTGTTCAGCTTCTTGCTGTATATTTAATAATATCTGCTTCTTTCTTTATAATCTAAAAAATAGTGGGATTAATTTTCCACTATTTTTTTATCATAATACACTATCCATTCATATGATATATTGTACTATATTTAGTACTACTATATTTTTGGTGGTGAATCTTATGTATGCAGATTTAGTCTGTAAAGGTGGAGGTGTAAAAGGAATTGCCCTTGTTGGTGCCTTATCATATTTTGAAGAGTGTGGTTATGTATGGAAAAAAGTTGCCGGTACATCTGTAGGTGCTATTATAGCCTCCCTTGTAGCTGTAGGATATAGTGCATCTGAAATAAAAGATATTATGTATAATCTTGACTACAAAAAATTTACAGATAAAAATGCTCTTCAATCAGTTCCTTTTGTAGGTTCTCTTTTATCTTTATTTTATTGTAAAGGAATATATGCAGGAGATTATGTGGAAAATTTCCTCAGAGAAAAATTTGAATTAAAGGGTAAAAAATATTTTAAAGATATATATGAAAACAATGAAAGTAAATTAAAAGTCATAGCAACAGATGTTACTAATCATAAGTTAGTAGTCCTTCCTGATGATTTAGTAAAATATAATATAGACCCAATGGAATTTGAAATTGCAAAAGCTGTTAGAATGAGTCTTAGTATTCCTTTTTTCTTTAATCCCGTTATTTTAAATAAAAACGAAAATCCAAGTTATATTGTTGATGGTGGCCTTTTGAGTAATTTTCCCATTTGGATATTCGATGTGAATGATAAGCCAAGGTGGCCTACTTTTGGTTTTAACCTTTTTAATGATGTGGAAAGTACTCCTAGTAATTGTCAAAGTCTCATTCCTTTTTTAATAGATGTTGTTGAAACTTCACTAGATACTAGTGAACAAATTTATTTTAAGGATTCTGATGCTATTAGAATTGTAAATATACCTACATTTGGTATTAGCGCCATAAACTTCGATATTACTAAAAAAGAAATGATTAAGTTGTATAATTCTGGATATAATTCTGCAAAGTGCTTTTTAAATAACTGGTGCTTCGATAATTATATTCGTAATTATCGTCGTAAATAATCAAAAATTTACTAAATTTTATATTTATCGTGATTTTGTTTATTACTTAAATAAAAAATTCACTTCGTTCATGTCGCCAACGACTTCGTCCGTTGCTCAAGTTAATAAGTTGAAAATTATAAATTATCCACAGATAGAATAATTTATAATTTCCTTACAATCAAAAAAGACGCCAGTAAAACTGACGTCTTTATAATATATTACTTTGTAAATATACTTTACAAAATAAACTTTATTTTTTCTTTATTTTCACCATATTTATATAGCTTTAAATCACAACTTTTTTGTGAATTTGTAATTTCAGATATTTTATTAATTAAAACAACAATATATTCATTGTTATTTGTATTATAACAATATAAACATAGTCCTTCTTTTCTTAAAATAAAAGAAATTGGATAAACACTTAAATTTTCATCATTTATATTTATTTTTATAACAGACTTATCTTCTAGAGCATTATTTATTTCATCACAAATTTCTTTATGACTATCAAATTTTTCATCAAATAAATCCACTATAAAACGATCATTTAAATTATCTAAAACTTTTGAGCATCTATCATTATCTACTGACTTGAACTTATCAACTAAAAATGAATCACTTATAGTTTTACTAATACTTTCACCTATATAAAGGGATGCAATTAGCGAGTCATAGTCCTGATGTCTCAGAAGGTGCTTATTTATGATATAATTCTTATCAATTTCTATACCTCCCTTAGATCCCCTATATATATTTATAGGTATCCCTAAAACTGATAATTTATCAATGTCTCTTTGAATGGTTTTCGTAGATACATTGAACATTTCAGCCAACTCTTTAACCGTAACCTTTTTATTAACTCTTAATAGATAAAAAATTAGTTCTAATAATCTCATTTTTCTTGCCTTTCAAGTTAAGTATTGTTTTAACCTTATTATAACACCATGTCTATGCACAATTCTACCCTTTGACAGTGCATTTTCATTGTGTAGAGGTTTATTAGGATTATTATTTTAAATATTATTTATACTACAAATTTATACATAGTATTAATTAACAATATATTTAGTATTTTTACTTATTTTTTTTAATTTAAGAAATGTTAAAATTACTATATTAACTTAAATATTAAATATTTTTCTTTCTTAATTTTTATAAATCCTATTTTCTAGTTAAAGTACTATATTTATAGTACCTTTTAATTTAATATAAATAGATTTGTAATTAAAAATTATTTTCTATAACTAGAAAATACTTCCAACTTCAACGTCACAACTTCATCGTTACTTTGAAGTTTTCTTTTTTATTACATTAAACCCTCTTTATTTTAAATTTAAACATTTTATCTTACTTACATAATGTAAAATATTAAATTCTATTCATTATTCAAATTCATTTTCACTAACTAACCTAAATACTGTTAATAACATGTTTCTTGAAACATACTATTAATATTATTTATTAATTAATTCTTAAATAACATATCAAAATCAACTATTTAAATTGTATATTTATATTCTTAGAAATCCCAAATCTCTAATTCGTAACTCTATGATACTATGTAAATAGGACATATATAGTCAACTTTTTTATTTTTTGCTTTTTTTGTGTATTTTTTTATTTTTTTCGAAATAACTATTGACTTTTATATTTATTTAGTTTTATAATTTTCAACATAATTCTATTAAAAATTCATTTCATTTTTAATTTCTTGAAGAATTTATTAAATTAACTTTTAAAACGAATTTATTTCTTAGTTAATCTAAAATTTTCTATGAAGAAAAATTTAAATTATAAGAAATAATAATAGAAGTTTTATAAGGTACATTTAATAATATGTAATAATAACTTCTAAATTTCACTCATATTTCATGAGTAAATAAGGAGACAATTAAAAATGAGTAATACTATAAACAAAAAGAAATTTTCAACTGGTTGGTTAATTGTTGTTGCATGTATGCTTATACAAGCAATACCATTTGGTGTAGCATCTAACATCCAACCTCAATTTGTTAGTTATGTTGTTGAAGAAAATGGATTCACACTTGCTGGATTCTCATTAATATTTACATTAGGTACTTTCGTATCTGCAATAGCCTCACCTTTCATAGGTACTATGTTTAAAAAAGTAAACACAAAAGTTATATACCTTTTAGGATGTTTACTTTCAGGTGGAGGATTCTTAGCATTCTCTATGTGTAACCAATTATGGCAATTTTATTTAGTTGCTGCTGTTGTACAAGTTGGTACTGCTGCTATATCTTCAATAGGGGTACCTCTATTAATAAACAGCTGGTTTGATGAAGTTTCTAAAGGTAAAGCTATGGGATTAGCTTTCGCAGGTAGTGGACTTGGTAATATATTCTTACAACAATTAGTTTCAAATTCTCTTGTTGCTAATGGTGCAAGTAAATCTTACATGATATTCGGTGCATTATCATTAATAGTTGGTATACCAGTATCATTATTCATGTTAAGAATGCCTAAAGATGATAGTGAAGTAGTAAGAGCTAAAAACGCTCAAGAAGAAAAAACTACTACTACTACTGATTCAGCTAATTCTGGATTCACTTTCAAAGAAGCTACTAAACTTAAATTCTTCTGGATGTTCGGTTTTGGTTTATTCTTCTTAGGTATGTATGTATCTGCTTTAGCTGTTCAATACCCAGCTTACTTAAAAGGATATGTTGGAATAAGCCCTAAATTAGTTGGTACTATAGGATCAACATTTGCATTATTCTCTTTATTCGGTAACTTAGTTGGTGGTGCAATATTCGATAAATTAGGTACTACTAAAGGACTTGTAGTTGCATTCTTATTAGCTGCAGTTTCTTGTTTAGCATTAATATTTGCTCAAAATATACATGGTCTTGCTATATTATTTGCTACATTAAAAGGATTATCAGTATTCGCTTACATGATAGGACCTTCTATGTTAACAGGATCATTCTTTGGTCAAAAAGACTTTGGTTCAATATTAGGTGTAGTACAAATATTCTTCGCTGTAGGATTTGCTGCAGGTTCATCTGTATTCGGTTTATTAGTTGATAAATTAGGATACACATTTGCATGGTCTACTATATTTGTATTCATAGTTATTTGCTATGTATCATTAATAGTAGCTTCTATAGGTATGCAAAAATTAAACAAAGCTAGAAATAACGAAGTTGCAAAAGAAGCTTGTTAATTACTTCTTAGTCAACAATAAATAAAATAAAAGTATCAATGATTGAGATTTTCAATTGTTGATACTTTTTTTATTTATTTTTTCTTTTTATAATTTTTCTTATAATTTCTATGAAATCCATCTACTAAACTTGTTATTGTACTTTCATCAACATCCACTTCAAAATCTTCTCCCAATCCTTCTTCACACAACCCCCTAATAGATGCTGCAAAAGATAACTGCTCTCCCAGTGCTATTAAAAAATCTGCAAAAACTTCTAATTCATCTGCGTCATCAAATTGTTGATTTATGATTGCTGCATATATAGTAACCAGTGTTAAATATTGATCTGCTATACCTTTACAACTGTTTTTACATTTTTTTCTAGCCATGAGTCCTCCTTTTATTTTTTATTTACTAATATTCATTGTTTCTTATTAATATTACTTTTATAATATTTTTTCCTACTAGGAATCATAATGTAAAACTAGAGATTATCAATATTTGGAGTCTGGATAAGATTATAGTTGAAGATGAGATAATAACTAAAGACCAACTAAGCTGGTAAGTCTATATGATAATCATTAACATATGTAACCCTTACGCATGTATTTTTATCTACAAAATTTAGGCTTTTTCCTATTATTCAAATTAAATACTGAAATTATAGTAATGATTAGAATATTTTTTGTAGGTAGAGATTTTTTAATATATATATATATATTAAAACTATATGCATATTGAAATATTTATAATATAATATTCTAAACTTAAGGAGGTGGGTAATATAAAGAAAGTATTAATGCTCAGTTTATTTATTTCATTATTTTTAGTAGGGTGTAGTTCAAATAATGAAGAGTATGTATTAGAGGCAACGAAAGTAGTTGAAATTGGTGTTGATATTCCTGAGGGAATATACAAGGTAGAACATTTAAATAAGGATACTAATGATAATGAAAAACCTAATGCAACAATAGAAGATGAGAATGGAAATATAAATACAACAACGTTTACTTTAATGGATTCTTCAGAAGTTAATTTGAAAAAAGATACAATTTTAACAATTGATGAAGATATTAAATTAATAAAAATAAAATAGTAATATAAAGGGGGAATTTGAAAATCCCGTAAGTATGACACAAACTGCAAGATTATATAATTCATCAGGAACATCTCTTGGCTCATGCAAATTCACATTCAAGCATACTGTAAGTTCAGGTGGTTTTAGGTCAACTGTAACAAAGGGGACTCCTAGTAGTTCAGCATTAACAGCAACTTGTACAAATAGAAATTTAGTTTCAAATCTTGGTTCTAATAGTGCACCGAAAATAAGGTTAACTAATGGTAAGCATTCTATTGGTTTTAAATTAAATAATATAATAGAAAATAAGACAAGCGGAAGTGCACAAGCAGGTCCTACTTATTTTATTAAACAATACTTTACACAATTATAAAATTAGATATTTAAATATATGGCTATGTTTTAATTTAGTGTTGAAAACAGACATATGTATAAATTTAGATTATAATAGAGATATATTAATATTTAGGAGGTTGTAGGATGCCAAGTATAAAGTCTATATTAACAGATATACAAACA
>ERZ827363.34-NODE-34-length-125270-cov-21.685988_pt1 | contig 125270 bp, 109 predicted proteins | sample MGYA00519776_ERZ827363 | MGnify/ENA primary metagenome ERZ827363 (study PRJEB31778, sample SAMEA3449288) | human gut metagenome | biome: human gut; feature: human-associated habitat; material: faeces | place: United Kingdom | collected 2010/2012 ... | reverse complement strand
GGCGTGGACTACCAGGGTATCTAATCCTGTTTGCTCCCCACGCTTTCGAGCCTCAGCGTCAGTAATCGTCCAGTAAGCCGCCTTCGCCACTGGTGTTCCTCCTAATATCTACGCATTTCACCGCTACACTAGGAATTCCGCTTACCCCTCCGACACTCTAGCCTGACAGTTTCAAAAGCAATTCCGGGGTTGAGCCCCAGGCTTTCACTTCTGACTTGCCATGCCGCCTACGCTCCCTTTACACCCAGTAAATCCGGATAACGCTTGCCCCATACGTATTACCGCGGCTGCTGGCACGTATTTAGCCGGGGCTTCTTAGTCAAGTACCGTCATTTTCTTCCTTGCTGATAGAAGTTTACATACCGAAATACTTCATCCTTCACGCGGCGTCGCTGCATCAGGGTTTCCCCCATTGTGCAATATTCCCCACTGCTGCCTCCCGTAGGAGTTTGGGCCGTGTCTCAGTCCCAATGTGGCCGATCACTCTCTCAAGTCGGCTACTGATCGTTGCCTTGGTGGGCCGTTACCTCACCAACTAGCTAATCAGACGCGGGTCCATCTTGTACCACCGGAGTTTTTCACACCGTACCATGCGGTACTGTGCGCTTATGCGGTATTAGCAGTCGTTTCCAACTGTTATCCCCCTGTACAAGGCAGGTTACCCACGCGTTACTCACCCGTCCGCCACTCAGTCACTTCAATTGTTTCAATCATTAGCAAGCTAATTCAATCAACGGGAGAAGTGCTTCGTTCGACTTGCATGTATTAAGCACGCCGCCAGCGTTCATCCTGAGCCAGGATCAAACTCTCGTTAAAAGTGTTTGTTCTGTCAGAATGACGTTAGCCATTCATCCATTACTGTTTGTTTTTGGAAATCGTTAGCTTCGATTACTCGAATTAACAATGTTCGCTCTGAAAATATTTATTTGAATTTTCAGGGATGGTTGCTGTTCAATTATCAATGTTCTTTGTTTTTTGCTACCGCTCTTTGCGACAGCCAGATTAGTATATCATAACTGTTTTTCCTTGTCAACAACTTTTTAAGTTTTTTCAAACTTTTCTGTTATCTGTTTCAAGGCTTTTGAGCTGTGCGAGAAATATATTACCACTTCAGCTCACCGTTGTCAACAACTTTTTTATCTTTCTTAAAAGTTGTTTTGAGAAGTTTTCTCAAACGGAGAAGGAGGGATTTGAACCCTCGCGTCGCTATTAACGACCTACTCCCTTTCCAGGGGAGCCCCTTCAGCCACTTGGGTACTTCTCCAAGTAGTTGACTTTTAGTTACGAACTATATATTACATCTAATCGGTCAGGATTGTGTAATATACAGCGGAGAAGGTGGGATTCGAACCCACGGTGGGACTAACCACACCGGTTTTCAAGACCGGCACCATAAACCACTCGGACACCTCTCCGTATCACGCCTCTCGTGACGTGCCTGATTATATTATCACTATTTTTTTTTAATGTCAACACTAAATTTATTTTTTTTTATTTTTTTTATTTTTCGCAGAATTTAGTCGTTTTATATACTTTCCTTTTTGGACAACAAAACTTCTGCCACCTCAATGTCTTCAGGTGTAGTTATCTTTATATTGCTGTAACTTCCCTCAACAAAATATACATCAGCATCGCCATAAGTCTCAACAACCATGGCATCATCTGTTACATTGCTTTCTTTACTTTTAATCATTTCCGCATATGCTTTCTTTATGAGAGCTGTATAAAAAGCCTGAGGAGTCTGGGTTATCCATACACTATTTCTCTGGGGAGTTTTTACCACCTTTTTATCTTTGTCTACAATTTTCACTGTATCTTTCGTTGCGACACCAGCCACACAAGCTTTATACTTCTTAGCACCTTCTATGCATCTTGCTATTATCTTTTGGTTAAGCATTGGTCTTGCCCCATCGTGAATTAGCACAATATCTCCTGTAGTTTTCTTAAGTCCATTATAGACCGACTCATATCTCTCACTTCCTCCAGCGATAATATGCTTTACTTTTTTTAAATTATATTGTTTCACTATGTTTTCGTTACAATATTCTATATCTTCTTTTCCTGTAACCAATATAACCTCATCCACTATGCTTTTTTCAAATTGAAAAAGGGAATACCAGATTACCGGTTTCCCATTTATTTTCATAAATTGCTTTTTTTCTTTGCTCTTCATCCTACTACCTGTTCCGGCAGCCAGTACAATTGCCGTAATTTTACACATAGTTCTCTCCCATTATATATTTTATCTCTCTCCTAATTTCAGGTTAGGAATTGCGTTCAAATCCCAACCGTCCCTTACGCCATTTATGTATTCATAATAAGCTGCCGATCCTATCATTACTGCATTATCTGTACATAATATTGGTGACGGATTATAAAATTCAATATTTTTCGCTTTGCATTCTTTTGCAAATGCTTCTCTTATTGCAGAGTTTGAAGCTACGCCCCCTGCTATTGCAAGTTTTTTCATCCCTGTTTCCTCTAGTGCGTGCATAGTTCTTGTCAGTAACGTGTCTACAACGCAGTTTTGGAATGAAGCTGCCACATCAGCCGGGTTAATAGTCTCTCCCCTCATTTCAGATACATTTAACTGATTTAGTACAGCTGATTTCAACCCACTAAAGCTAAAATCATATACGCTGTCAGTGATTTTGGCACGTGGAAATTCATATGCATGAGGATTTCCCTCTTTTGAAATTTTGTCAATTTTCGGTCCTCCCGGATATCCAAGTCCTATAGCCCTTGCCACTTTATCAAAAGCTTCTCCTGCTGCATCATCTCTCGTTTTTCCAAGAATCTTGTATTTACCGTAATCCTCCACTACCACAAGGTGAGTATGTCCCCCTGAAACAACAAGGCATACAAATGGAGGTTCTAAATCCTTATTTTCCACATAATTTGCACATATATGACCTTCAATATGATGTACTCCTATGAGAGGTATGTTTTTGGCAAAACAAATGGCTTTTGCTTCCGCTACACCTACAAGAAGTGCACCTACAAGTCCGGGGCCATATGTTACTCCTATGGCATCAATATCATCTAATGTGCAGTCTGCCTCTTTCAAAGCCTGCTCTATAACGTAATTTATATTTTCTATATGTTTTCTTGATGCGATTTCAGGTACAACACCACCATAAAGTGTGTGGAGGTCAATCTGGGAAGAAATCACATTTGACAGTGCCTTTCTTCCATTTACTACTACTGCTGCTGCTGTTTCATCACATGAACTTTCTATTGCTAATATTTTTACTTCTGACACAACAAACTCCTTTTTAATCTTCAAACATTAAATCTACTGACATACCGTCTTTACCCGGTTTTGCATTTTCAAAGATTTCTGTAACCGTATCCATATACATTTCCGGTTTTACAAGAGACGGACTAAAATGGGTCAGCCACATTTCTTTAGGATTGGCTCTTTTCGCCAGTTGTGCTGCCTCTTTAAATGTCATATGTTTATGCTCTATTGCTTTTGCTTCTTTGTCCGGTTCACCATACATTCCCTCACATATAAACAAATCTGCACCTTTTGCTGCATCTACTATAGCATCCACCGGTCGCGTATCTGTTGTATAGGTCACCTTCAATCCCTTTCTTGCTGCTCCCATAACCATATCTGGAGTATATGTTTTTCCGTCGATAGTGACCTCATTTCCTTTTTGTAAAACATTCCACTTTTGAACCGGAATTTCTAATTTCTTAGCTTTCTGTGCATTAAATTTTCCAATTCTGTCAATTTCTATTGAGTATCCATAACATACTACGTTATGTTTTACTTTAAAGGCATTAATTCTATATTCATCAAACTGTATGGTTTGCATGTTTTCAGTTAATTCTATAAATTTTATTTCAAAGGGAAGTTCCGGTGCTATGGTTCTTAAGGCTTTTACCACTCTTTCCAACCCTTTGGGTCCAATCATAGTAAGAGGTTCTTTCCTTTCGGCATTTCCCATGGTAAGTAAAAGCCCCGGCAGACCGCTTATGTGATCTGCGTGATAATGAGTTATACAAATCACATCAATAGGCTTAAAGGTCCATCCCTTCTGTTTAATTGCCACCTGCGTTCCTTCACCGCAGTCTATTAATATATTACTTCCATTAAAGCGGCACATAAGTGACGTAAGCCATCTTCTTGGAAGGGGCATCATTCCACCTGTACCCAACAAACATACATCTAACATTTTTCCTCCTAAATTTGGCAGAGACGGAATTGCCTCTCTGTCAACTGTTAAAGAACTCCGTGTATTCCCGTTCTTCAACATTATATTTAAACTTTTTAGTTATTTCATCATAGCATTTTTCACATAAATCAAAGCTGTGTTTCTTTCCATCTTTTTCTGAAAAGTATCCCCACCTGTAATCTACAGTAAATACTCCCTCAATAATTATGCTATTTTTTATTTCTATGCTCTTTCCACAGTTGTTACAATACATCTTTTGCAGTTTTTGTTCCTTATATACTCGCATACCTTCCTCCTAATGCATAATAATGTAATTTTATATTTTCCCATTATAAATTCATAGTGGAAAGTAATTCCGTTTATAGATTATGTTTCCACATTATCAAAGCATTTTCAGTTGGTCTTTGATAAAAATTTTTTCGTATTCCCGCTTCTTCAAAGCCTGATTTTTCGTATAAGGCTATGGCCCCAACATTACTTTCCCTTACTTCCAATGTAATATCAGTAATACCAAGTTCTTTTCCTTTTTTGATAATGTTATCAACAAGTTGCTCTGCAACATGCTTTCTTCTATATTGTTTATCAACTGCCACATTAGTTATATTAGCCTCCGGGGTATACAGATACATTCCGCAATATCCTACTACCTTTTCTTCAGATACAGCTACCATATATATTGTGTTGTCACTTTTTAAAGAATCCAGAAAAGCCTTCTCTGACCAGGGAATTGAAAAAATTTCTTTTTCTATTTCCGCTACTTTTGGTATATCCCTTTCAAGCATTTTCCTAAAACTAATCATGTTTCATTTTTTCCTTTAATTCCCGCTCTGCCTGTGAAAGTCTTAAATATTCCGGTTTGTGTTCCCTAGCTGTTTCAATTTTTCCTTCTGCGTAATATATTTCTGCCAATGCTGCCAGACTTGATGCTTTTTGTCTATTCATTGATGCCGGTGCATAATGATGCTCTGTAATCATTTTATCCTCAATTGTGTCTTTCTGGGTATCTATACCATCTCCCAAAAACATAACCGGCACTTTTATTTTATCCAGTTCAGTTATTAAATCATCTATCATCATAATGCACTGCGGCTTGATTGTTTCCATCACTGTTCCATTAAATCTGAATATCCCTGTATATACCTGTCCACGCCTTGCATCCATAATTGGACATATAGTATAACTGCTTGAAAACATATTGTAAGCCAGTGCATCAATTGTAGGTACATTTATTATAGGCTTATTCAGAGCCAACCCGAAACCTTTAGCTGTTGCACTTCCAATTCTAAGTCCCGTATATGATCCCGGTCCTCCTGATATGGCAATTGCATCAACTGTCTCCATATCAAGCTCTATCATTTTGCACATTTCCGCAATCATTGGTAAAAGAGTCTGGGAATGTGTCTTTTTATGATTTATTGTATATTCTGCATTCAATACACCATCCGTAGTAACTGCCACTGTAGCTACCATTGCCGAACTGTCAATTGCTATTATTCGCATACGCCCTCCACTGTTATCTTTCTATAGTCCAATCCTTTTTGTAAATTCTTTTCAATTATCACTTTAATGGCATCTTGGGGAATTAACTCCTCTATTAGTTTAGACCATTCTATGAGGCAAACCCCTTCTCCAAAGAAATAGTCTTCATAACCGATTTCGTACATTTCCTCAGGGTCTCCAATTCTGTACACATCAAAATGATATAGAGGCATCCTACCTTCATAATATACCTGAATTATTGTAAATGTCGGACTGTTAACACTCTCTTCTATTCCAAGACCTTCTGCGAATCCCTGAGTAAATACGGTTTTCCCAACTCCTAAGTCGCCATCAAGGCAAATAATGCTTCCCGGCATTATTTTTTCTGAAATTTTTTTTGCCAGCTCAAATGTTTCTGTCGGCGAATTTGTTTCATATATCATAGTACATCTCTCACTTTTTATATTTTACACCAAAGGGCAAAATTCAAAATAGGAATATTGCCTACCTGTAAGTATAAACAATATTCCTATTATTTTCAAATCTTATATTATAATTTTATTTTTTATTTCCAATACCTTTTATAAATGTACTTATTTTCTTGTAAACAAGGAAAGTTACAAATCCATCAATAACACCTTTGACAAGGTTAAATGGTGCCACACACAAAATGGTAAAATTAAGTTTGTTGCTAATTAAAGGATTAATGGCTTTACCTGCCTCAATTATTTTATCCAGTGGCATTCCAAAAGCCTTAACATAAAACGGTATCATTACAAAGTAATTTAAAACAACACCTGCTACTGCCATTATTACCGTTCCTAACAGCATTCCTGTTATGGCACCTTTTTTTGTTTTAATTTTCTGGTATATAATGCTTGTCGGCACAACGAAACATATTCCAATACAGAAATTTGCGAAATCACCTACATATGCTGTTGTAGTTCCTTTAATGCACAATTTAAGTATTATTTTAATGGCTTCCATTATCACCCCTGATACCGGACCCATTATAAATGACCCAATAAGAATTGGTATTTCGCTTAAATCAATTTCATAAAACGATGGTGCTATAAATGGCAATGGGAATTCAAAAAGCATCAGAACTGCTGCCAAGGCTGCAAACACTGCCATTAATACAAGATTTTTTGTGTTGAATAATTTTTTCATAATAAATCTCCTTTCTTTTTAGGAAATTCTTCTTTTAGAATTTAAATAATTCTTAACGGCAATATAAAAAGACTCCAAATTCACTTCGGAGTCTTTTTATTGCTTTTAGGATAATGGTTATGTCAACTAATATTATAACACTAATCCTAAATATCTTATCTTCTTTCATCCAGACTATACTGTCGGTTATGGACTCTCACCATATCCTGCCCTAAAGCTCGCTGACTTATGCATTGCAATCACAGCCGATTGGGAATTTCACCCTACCCCGAAGAATTTCTCTATTAAATTATCCTTACATATAATATAACTATGCTTCTATTCTGTCAAGTACACAATTATTTGTTCACTTTAATAAAAGCATCATATATTGCTCTCATTGCCACTTCAAAGTCCTGATCATCTACACCAATTATTATGTTTAATTCTGATGAGCCCTGATCGATCATTTTAATGTTAACACGTGCCTCAGCTAATGCTGTAAATAAAATTGCAGCTGTACCTCTTGCACTCTTCATTCCACGTCCCACAACAGCTATTAAAGCCAGATCATTTTCAATAAACAACTGGTCAGGATGTACTCTTGAACGAATTTCATCTAAAATAGTCGTCTCTTTTCCTGCTAATGCATCAGTCTGAATTACAACGCTCATTGTATCTACTCCTGATGGCATATGTTCAAAACTAACGTTGCTCTTTTCTAAGGCACGTAAAACGTTCCTACCAAATCCAACTTCGCTGTTCATTTTGTCCTTTTCTATATTAATTACAGACATGCCCTTCTTTCCGGCAATTCCCGTAATAATATGTTCACAAGGTTCTGCAGTTTCAGAAACTATCATTGTGCCTCTGTCTTCAGGACAGTTAGTATTTTTGATATTTACAGGTATACCTGCTGCTCTTACAGGGAATATAGCATCTTCATGTAAAACTGTTGCACCCATGTATGCCAATTCACGTAATTCTGCATAAGTAATAGTGTTAATTGGAACCGGATTATTAATAATTCTAGGGTCACAAATAAGGAATCCACTAACATCAGTCCAGTTTTCATATAACTTGGCAGAAGCTGCTCTTGCAACAATTGAACCTGTTACATCTGAACCGCCTCTTGAAAAAGTCTTTATTGTTCCGTTAGGCATTGAACCATAAAATCCCGGAATTACTGCATATTCAGTCTTACTCAACTTTGGTACGAGTTTTTCTGAAGTTTTATTCCAGTCAAAATTTCCTGCATCATCAAAGAAAATGTACTTTGCTGCATCTATAAAATCAAATCCTAAATACTTTGCCAATACTTTACTGTTAAGGAATTCTCCACGGCTAGCTGCATAATCTCTACCTGCCATATGAGAGAAGGCTCCTTTTATCATTTCAAAATCTTTATCTAAAGAGAAATCTTCAATTCCTAAATCAGAAATAATATCATTATATCTGGTTTTAATTGCTTCAAATTCTTCATCAAATTCTTCTCCTTCAGATGCAAGTTCATAACATCTGTAAAGCATATCAGTAACCTTTATGTCTTCCAGATATCTTTTTCCCGGTGCTGATGCCACAACAAAACGTCTTGTAGGGTCTGCTAAAATGATATCAGCGACTTTCTTAAACTGCTTTGCATCCGCCAGTGAACTACCACCAAATTTTACTACCTTTGTTTCTCTCATTTTTTTATTCCCTTCTCATATTCGTCTATATTTTTTTGATTTTGCCTGCTGATATGCCGGCTATATATAAATTATTTTGATAACAGGTAATTCATCATTTCATGACCATTTGCCATAAAAATTCCACTTTCTTTTCCACATTTTTCATTGTAGTCTAAATTACCGTTTTTAATGTCCGTGCTGTCATAAAGCATATATGGAACAGGATCACTGGTATGAGTTCTCACACAAATAGGTGTTGGATGATCCGGCATTACCAGAAGTCTGTAGTCTTCCCCTGCCTTATCCATTGCTTCAGTTACTACCTTTATTACTCTCTTATCAAGATTTTCTATTGCTTTTACTTTTCTTTCAACACTTCCCTGATGTCCCATTTCATCCGGAGCCTCAACATGAATGTATGCCATGTCATAGTTATCTTTTAACAAAACATCAACTGCTGCTTCTGCCTTTCCTTCATAGTTAGTGTCAAGGCCACCGTTAGCCCCTTCAACTTCTATAACCTTCATGTTGGCACCTACAGCAATTCCTTTTAACAAATCTACCGCTGAAATCATTGCACCTTTCTTGTGATTTTTTTCTTCAAAAGATGTAACACAAGGTCTGGTACCTGCTCCCCAGAACCAGATTGAATTTGCAGGGTTAAGTCCCTTTTTCATCCTTTCTACATTAATAGGATGGTTTGCCAAAATATCGTAACTCTTCTTCTGCATTTCACGAAGCACTTCATCCTTTGGAAGATACTGGCCTATTTTTTGTCCCAATACATCATGAGGCGGTGTAAGGTCTACAACTTCACCATTATCCCATATTGTAAGATGTCTGTAACTTGTTCCAACATAAAACTTATATGTGTCGTTTTCAAGCTCTTTTCTTACTGCTTCCAACAAAACTGCTGCATCACTTGTGCTGATTTCACTTGCACTATGATCTATAATTGTCTTTTCCTCGTATGGGAGATCATCTGTAGATACAGTAACAATGTTACATCTAAGTGCAACATCTGTTGTTTTCATATCTACACCTATACTTAACGCTTCAAGCGGTGAACGACCTGTATAATATTTCTTTGGATCATATCCCAAAACCGACAGATTCGCTGTATCACTTCCCGGCTTCATGCCTTCAGGAATTGTATGTACTAATCCGATTTCTGATTTTTTTGATAACAAATCCATAGTCGGAGTATCTGCATACTCTAAAGGTGTCTTTCCTCCCAGTTCATCAATAGGCTTATCTGCCATTCCGTCTCCAAGTACAACTATATATTTCATAATTTCTCCATTCCGCTGTATACACAGCAATCGAGTAGCTTTCACCACTCGATATTTGCATAATTATTATTCTTCTATTCTTATTCTTGAAATTACATTTCCAAGTTCCTTAGCCTTTTCTTCAAAATGTTCTTCACTTATTTTCTTTGTAATGAATCCAACCTCACCGTCAATTCCTGCATCAACATATTTCACTTCACCAAATACGTTTTCAATCTTGTCCTTTGATTCACTTGTTCTTACAAAGAATTTCTTTTTAGATTTTGAGAAGTTCTCAAGTTCTAATTTTTCATCATCCCACATAATTGTAGTAGACACATTCAAATGTCTTACACTGTCTACAACGTCAGATACCACTGCACTGGCTGTTGGGAGCTTTCCTGCACCGCTTCCAATAAATACAAGATCACCAACCATGTTTCCTCTTACAAGTATTCCATTTACTACGTCATTTACATTGTAAAGCGGATGATTTGGTGAAAGTAATCTAGGTGCAACAGATGCTACCATAACGCCATCCTCGTTTTTGCATTTTCCTAACAGTTTAATAGACCTGTTCATTGCCTTTGCATATTTAAAGTCTTCTGCTGTTATTTTTGAAATTCCCTCTGTGTATACTTCTTTATAATCTACAGTTTTTCCTGTTGCAAGGGAACCTAATATTGCTATCTTTCTTACAGCATCATAACCTTCAATATCTGCTTCAGGATTTCTTTCTGCGTAACCTAAATCCTGTGCCTGCTTTAATGTCGAATCAAAATCGGCACCTTCTTTATCCATCTTTGTTAATATATAATTTGTTGTTCCATTAAGTATTCCTGCAATTTCGCAAATCTTATCAGCAGTAATGTGCATATTAATAGGTCTGATAATAGGTATTCCACCACCTACTGCTGCTTCAAAAAGAAAGTTTCTGCTATGTTCCTGAGCTATCTTAATAAGTTCAGCGCCGTGTGCAGCAACTAATTCTTTGTTTGAAGTACATACACTCTTTCCTTTAAGTAATGCGCTCTTTACAAAATCATATGCAGGTTTTATTCCCCCCATCACTTCTATAACAACTTCAACCTCAGGATCTTCTAATATGATGTTACAATCATGAACCAATACTTTTTCACAAGGATCTCCCGGAAAATCTCTTAAGTCCAAAACATATTTTACTTCTATTTCTTCTTTTGCCTTTGATGTTATCAAATCCCTGTTTTCATTTATTATTTCAAATACACCTGAACCTACTGTTCCGTATCCTAAGATTGCTACTTTTATCATTTTTTCTCCTCTCGTGTCACTTACTTTCTTTATGCAAATGCCTTTACAATATAGTTACGGCAATTGTACTTGTAGATTTTAGCACGGTTATTTATTTTTATCAACCCGATTATTTCTCTTTATCTGTATTTATCCATTTAAGATATGCATTTATAAAAGGGTCAAGATATCCATCAAGAACTTTATTGACATCAGCCACTTCCTGATTAGTTCTATGGTCTTTAACCATGGTATAGGGTTGCATTACATATGAACGTATCTGGTTTCCCCAGCCGATTTCCTTCACTTCACCTCTTATGCCTGAGCGTTTTTCTTCCTCTTCCTGCTTCTTTAGGACATATAATTTTGATTTCAGCATTTTCATTGCCCTGTCTTTGTTCTGTAACTGGGAACGTTCATTCTGACATTGAACTACTATCCCTGTAGGTAAATGGGTAATTCTAATGGCCGATGATGTTTTATTAATATGCTGTCCACCGGCTCCACTGGAACGATAGGTATCTATTCTTATATCATCATCCTTTATTTCCACATCCAAATCTTCTTCTATGTCAGGCATTACATCACAGGATGAAAAAGATGTCTGCCTTTTACCTGCTGCATTAAATGGTGATATTCGCACCAGACGATGAACCCCTTTTTCTGATTTAAGATATCCATAAGCATTTTCTCCTGTAACCTGAAAGGTTATGGACTTTAGCCCTGCTTCATCCCCATCCAAGAAATCCAGCACTTCCGTCTTATATCCTTTTGAATCTGCCCATCTTGTAAACATTCTATATAGCATACTTGCCCAATCGCAGGATTCTGTTCCACCTGCACCCGCGTTAATTTTCAATATTGCGTTACATTTGTCATATTCTCCTGATAACAGAGTTTCAATTTTTACTTTTTCAAATTGTTCTTTAAATGCCTTCAGTTCTTCCTCTACCTCAGCTACAATACCCTGTTCTTCCTCTTCATCTCCCATTTCAATCAAAACGCCAATATCATCATACATATTTTTCAAATTCGTTATTACTTCCAGGCTGGACTTTAATTGTTTTAATTCTCTCATTACTTCCCGGGATTTTTTTACATCATCCCAAAAGTTCTGTTCTTCCATAACATTTTCTATATCTCTAATTTTCTCTTTTTTTTCTTCAATATGGAAAGTCCCGGCCAATTCTTTTACTTTATCGTTATATTGATTCCATTCATACTTGTACTGTTCTAATTCAACCACAAAAAATACCTCTTTTTTATTATTTGTAAGAAAAGACGGGATATCACACCCGTCTTTTTTGTCTTACCTTAAACTGTTCGGTTAATTATTTTCTACCGCAACAATTTTTATATTTCTTTCCGCTTCCGCAAGGACATGGATCATTTGGATAAATCTTAGCTTCTGCACGCTGCTTTGGTTTCTTAACTCCGCTTTCGTCATCCTTGTTTGTTCCTGTAACTTTTGCTACTTCTTCACGTTCAACATTCTGTTCAACCTGAATATGATATAATGTCTTTACAGTATCTTCTTTAATATTCTGAATCATATAGCCAAACATTTCAAATCCCTGTATCTTATATTCTACAGCCGGATCCTTCTGTCCATAAGCCATAAGTCCAATACCCTGTTTCAGCTGCTCCAAATCATCTAAGTGATCCATCCATTTTCTATCGATAACCTTCAAAAGAACAATTCTCTCTAATTCTCTGATATGTTCAGGTTCAGGGAATTCTGCTTCTTTTGCTTCGTATAACTTAACAGCCTCTTCTTTGAGCATCTGCTTAAATTCTGATTTACTTAAGTCTATGATATCCTGTTCTCTAATTCTAAACGGAATTATCTCTAATAATGACTGTGCAAGTCCTGACAAATCTCCTTCTTTAACTGACTGGTCGTCTCTAATAAATGTATCGACCTGAGCCTCTATTACCTCGTTTATCATCTTGATAATAGCATCTCTCATATTTTCGCCATTTAAAACTCTTGCTCTTTCAGCGTAAATGATTTCTCTCTGGTCATTATTTACCTTATCGTATTCCATAAGGTTCTTTCTTATACCAAAGTTGTTTCCTTCTATCTTCTTCTGAGCTCTCTCAATTGTCTTTGTAAGAGATTTGTGATGAAGTTCTTCATCTTCCGGAACACCCAATGCATTAAATACTGACATTAATTTTTCTGATGCAAATAATCTCATGATATCATCTTCAAGTGAGATATAGAATTTTGATTCACCTACATCACCCTGTCGACCTGAACGTCCACGTAACTGGTTATCAATACGTCTTGATTCATGTCTTTCTGTTCCGATAATCTTAAGACCACCTGCAGCTCTTGCTTCATCATCTAACTTAATATCAGTACCACGGCCTGCCATGTTAGTAGCGATTGTTACTGCTCCGTGCTGACCTGCCTGAGCTACGATTTCAGCTTCCATTTCATGGAACTTCGCATTCAATACATTGTGAGGAATTCCACGTTTCTTAAGAAGTGCACTGATTTCTTCTGATGAGTCAATGTTAATTGTACCAACCAATACAGGTTGTCCCTTCTTGTGAGAAGCTTCAATGTCATTTATAACTGAATGCAGTTTTCCTTTTTTTGTTTTAAATACAGCATCTTCATGGTCGATTCTTGCTATAGGTTTGTTTGTAGGAATTTCTACAACGTCCATGCTGTAAATATCTCTAAATTCTTTTTCTTCTGTTAAAGCAGTACCTGTCATACCTGCCTTTTTATCGTACTTGTTAAAGAAGTTCTGGAAAGTAATAGTAGCAAGTGTTTTACTTTCACGATTTACTTTTACATGTTCCTTTGCTTCAATAGCCTGATGTAAACCATCTGAATATCTACGTCCCGGCATTATACGACCTGTAAATTCATCTACGATTAATACTTCGTCATCTTTAACTACATAATCCTGATCTCTGTGCATAAGATTATGTGCACGTAACGCAAGAATTACATTATGCTGTAATTCAAGGTTTTCTGCATCAGCGTAGTTATCTATATGGAAGAATTTTTCTACCTTTGCAATACCATCCTGAGTAAGTGTAACTATTTTATCTTTTTCATTTACAAGGAAATCTCCGTCCTCTTCAATATCAACGCCCATAATAGCATCCATCTTGCTAAGTTCCGGATTAGCTGTACCACGCTCCATCTGTCTTGCAAGTATGTCACACATTTCATACAGCTTAGTTGATTTTCCACTCTGACCTGAAATAATCAATGGTGTTCTTGCTTCGTCAATCAATACCGAGTCAACTTCGTCGATGATACAGTAATGAAGCCCTCTCTGTACTAACTGTTCTTTATAAACCACCATGTTATCTCTTAAGTAATCAAATCCTAATTCGTTGTTTGTGATATATGTTATGTCGCAATTGTAAGCTTCCTTTTTAGCATCCTGATCCATGTCTGCCAAAACGCATCCTACTGTCAGTCCCAAGTACCTATGTACCTGTCCCATCCATTCAGCATCACGGGTTGCCAGGTATTCGTTAACTGTTACAATGTGAACACCTTTTCCTTCCAATGCGTTAAGGTATGCAGGAAGAAGACAAGTCTGTGTCTTACCTTCACCTGTTTTCATTTCAGCAATACGTCCTTCATGAAGAATAATACCACCTAATATCTGACAAGGATAATGTTCTGTTCCAAGAGTTCTTTTAGTTGCTTCTCTTACTAAAGCAAATGCTTCAGGTAAAAGGTCGTCAACTGTTTCTCCGTTTTGTATTCTTTCCTTAAATTCAACCGTCTTTGCTTTCATCTGTTCTTCAGTTAGTTTTTCCATTTCCGGCTTTAAACTTAAGACTTTCTCTAATGTTGACTTATGTCTTTTCAATTCACGCTCACTATGTGTTCCAATAACTTTACTAATTACACTCATGGTAATCTCCTCTAATTTTTCATAGTTTGTGCGCCAACGCACTCGTATATATTACCATTTTATGACTTTTAATTCAATAATTAAGATTTTATAAATTTGTAAACAATATGTTAACTAAGGTTCAGGAACTTTTTTCACATAAATAAATTGCAAAAAATTTTAGGTTCTGTCATTGTTTTAAGCACAATTTAACGCACAAAAAAACAGAGACAGTCTTTAGTGTTCAAGCTACGTTGCAACATTTAATAACTAATCGTACTGTCTCTGTCTTTTCTTAAAAATTAGTCAAACATCGGTTCAATCAATCCGTAAGATCCGTTCTTTCTCTTGTAAACTACATTAACTTCATCAGTGTCAGCATTTAGGAATACAAAGAAATTATGTCCTAAAAGTTCCATCTGAACGCAAGCTTCTTCCGGATCCATTGGTTTAATACCAAAACTCTTAGTTCTGACAATCTTAATTGCCTCTTCATCAGCATCATCATATTCTGTATCTATGTATGCCATTGAAAAATCTTCTCTATGACCTTTTTTTCTGTCAACTAATTTGTTTTTGTATTTAACAAGTTGACGCTCAATGGTCTCTTCTACTAAATCAATAGATGCATACATATCATCACTTACTTCTTCCGCTCTAATGATATTGCCCTTTACCGGAATTGTTACCTCCACTTTATGGTCGTTTCGGCTTACACTAAGTGTAACGTCCGCTCTGGTCTCTTCAGCAAAGTACTTGTCTAACTTTCCAAGCTTCTCTTCTACAGCACTTTTGATGCCCTGTGTCACCTCAATATTTTTTCCGAAAATTTTAATTTTCATGGTACCACTTCCTTTCGTTATCTGATAAATAAATTATACCATATAACTGATTTATTTAACACTAAAATTTGATATTAAAGGGATATTTTTTTATAACGTAGTTTTTCAGCGTTTTTTGTATATTTTGTACAATTTACATGGATTTTACCTATTTCGATTACATTTAACATAATTTTTCACACAAGAAGTTATTAACACAATTTTTATGGTTTTTCTGCCCGAAAAATGGGTTATTAACCGAGTTATTAACATTACTAACCTTTTATTCTGTCTTTTTATGTAAATCTTTGTCGAAACATAAAAGAACGAACGTTTTGTTAACATCTAATAAATTTGTGCAAATTCTACATATTATATTGACAAATTTATTTTTCTGTATACACAAAATGCCCCCGGCACACTAAGTGCCGTGAGCATTTCATTTTGTATGACTATAATATGTATTATCCTATAATTCTTCTTGCTGCACATGGCGAACCCATACCGCCGATAATGATACCAGTCTTCTCTGTTGAGGCATGTATAATCTGTCCTCCACCTATGTACATAGCAACGTGGCTGATTGTTGATCCACCATATTTGTAGAACAGCAAATCACCCGGTTTCAACGAACTCATTGATACTGATCTACCATTATATACCTGTGTATATGAAGATCTGTTCAGTGAATAACCAAAGTGTGCATATACTGACATTGTAAATCCTGAGCAGTCGGTTCCGTTTGTTAAACTTGATCCACCATATACATATGGGTTTCCAAGGAACTTCTTAGCGTATGCAACTACAGCTGATGCTCCGCCACTGCTTGAGCTGTCACCATATGACTGAGTCTTCTCAGGCTTGCTATATGACTTACTTGAACTGCTGCTTGTATTTGTGTTTGTTCTTGTACTTGTACTTGTATTAGTTCTTGTGTTTGTATTGCTGTTTGTATCTGTATTGTTTGTATCTGTATTGTTTGTGTCGTTATTCTGCTGTTCCTGTTCTCTTTGTTGAGCTTCAAGTTCAGCCTGACGTTCCTGTTCTTCCTGCTGTTTCTGAGCCTTGATTGCAGCCTTTTCTTCTGCATTCGTTATTGCCGTATCCATATCAACGCTCATCTTCACATAATCTGATGAAACCCATCCGCTGACACCTGCTTTAATTTTTACCTTAACCCATTTTCCATCGTTGCTTACTTTCTTAACAACATAGCTTTCGTTATGGTAAACATTAGTTACAACCACTGCATCAGTTGATGTTGTTTTTCTAACGTGAACACCTGTATCCTTTACATTAGCAAAAACATAACCATCATCAAGGGCTGATGTCTGTGCCTTCTGGCCTGTTACGAAATATTCTGACTTTATATAGCCTGTACATTTTCCGGATACAATCTTATACCATCCATTAGATGTCTTTTCTATAATTCTCGCTCCGCAGTTATTGTAAATCTTTCCAACTCTCTTTGAGTTTGCATTAGGTTTTCTTCTTACATTAACGTAACCTTCTTCACCACCTGCAACTCTTGCAATAGCTATATCAGAAAATAATTCATTTTTAGTTTCCTGTTTAGCCTCTGTCTTTGTCTGAGTGTTTGCCTCTGTCTTAGGTGCTGCCTCTTCTTTTGGAAGAAATGCTGATAAGTCATTTTCGTTTCCTACATTTTCAACATAATCTTCAATAGCCACCGTGGCACCTGCACTAGGTATTTCTGTATTTAATTCTTCTGCAAATAACGGCTGGGTAAGCGTCATACCCAAAATAAATGCGAACGCACCGCTCGCTATCCTTTTCGCATTATTGCGCATCATATATATCTATCCTCCAAACATTCCTTGTTTATCCTAAATATTACAATTATGTTACAACTATATCATTACTGTTATTCCTTGTCAACACTAAATAAGATATTATGTCAATCATTATTATGTAAATCTGTGAATTTTGTGTGAACTCCTTTTAGAATTAAGGTCATATGGAAAAACTTAACCTTTTATGCTATTTTATATATATCAAACAGATTGGAGATTAAAATGAAGAAAACAATTATTGTAACCGGAGTAACCGGTGGTATTGGAAGTCAGATAGCAAGAAAATTTATATTAATGGGTGACATTGTTATTGGCGTATATAACAACTCTGAATCCGTGGCAATGCAGTTAAAAAAAGAATTTGGAGCTAATCTTCATTTATATAAATGTGATTTATCTGACTTCGACTGTGGTGAGAAACTACTATTATATATAGAAGAAAAAGGATTACAACCGGATTTATTAATTAACAATGCAGGTATTTCCATTATTGGACTTCTTCAGGATTTAACAAAAGATTTCTGGAATAATATTTGGAACACAAATGTCACTTCCGCCATTTCTTTATCAAAGGCATTAATTCCGCTTTTTTTGCGGAATGGGCATGGGAAAATAATAAACATTTCTTCCGTGTGGGGCGAACGTGGTGCATCCTGCGAGGTAGCATACTCTGCAACCAAAGGAGCAATTAACTCTTTCACTAAAGCTCTTGCAAAAGAACTTGCTCCATCTAATATACAGGTTAATGCTCTTTCCTGCGGAATTATTGATACTAAAATGAATTCCCACCTGTCTTCGGAAGATATTTCTTCCATTATAGAAGAAATACCGGCTGAACGCATGGGAACTCCCCAGGATGTTGCAGATGCAGTTTTATCCCTCACTGACTTCAATTCATACATGACCGGCCAAATTATAACAATCGACGGAGGTTGGATGGTATAAGTGACGAGGATATGGAATATTTGGACAGAAAATAATTTTGCGCGGACATATTTAAGGGGCAGATGGCTCTATTGAATAACTTAGCAACATTTGTAATAAAAAAGCAGAGAAAAATAGGAGAAAAAAATTGATTTCCGAATCAATTTTTTAAATGTACTGAGTCTGAAAAACATCAGTTTTTCAGGCGAATTACATTGGTACTCTTATTTTTCCCTGTTTTTTATTTTTAAATGTCTAAGTTATGAACCAGAGCCATCTGCCCCTTAAATATGTCCACGCAAAATTATTTTCTGTCCAAATATTCCATGTCCTCGTCACTTATTACAAAATCAACCTGTGCGTTTGATATAATTCGTGCCTCCTTTGTTGATTTTGGAATTACTACAGCGTTTTTCTGGATGCAGTAGCGTACGCAAATCTGTGGAATTGTTGCATTGTATTTTTCTGCTATTTTCGAAATGTATTCATCTTCTACAAGTCCTCCCGTTGCCAGTGGCGAATATGCCATAAGTTGAATATCGTTTTCTTTACATTTTTTTACTATGTGTTCCTGTCTGTTTCCAATATGAAAACAAATCTGATCAACCATTGGTACAATAGTTCCATTATCAAGCAGAGGTTTAATATGTTCAGGTGCAAAGTTTGAGACACCTATAGCCTTTGCTTTTCCACTTATATATATTTCTTCCAAGGCCCTCCAGCTGTCAATATTCCCCTGGGTGCAATCCATTCCCATTCGCTCCCAAGGCCATGGTGCGTGGATAAGGTACAGGTCTATGTAATCCAGTCCCAAATCTGACAATGATTCCTCAAAACATTTTTTTGCTACGTCATATCCTTTGCATTCGGCAGGAAGCTTCGTTGTTACAAATACTTCTTCTCGAGATATGCCGAAGTCTTTAATGGCTTTTCCTACACTTTTTTCATTTCCATAAGCTTTTGCCGTATCAATATGTCTGTAACCATTCTTCAATGCAAACATAACTGAATTATACGCTTCTTCCCCATCAGGTATCTGCCACGTTCCAAGTCCGATTTTGGGAATTTTTACTCCATTGGATAAAGTAAATGTTTCATTTAAAATCATAGTTTTCCTCCTATTTAATCAATCCATTTTCATATTCCATAATTCTATATGGTGTTCCTACATTACTTGTAGCTTCACCCTGATCATTAACTCCATGAGTTATCTGACCTTTGTCATGCAAATTAACTGTAACCACATTGTGAAGGGCTACTCCCTTTCTCTTAGGAACTTCAACTGCACTGAATTGTTCAATATCAGCTCTATAATTGCAACAGTATACTCCTATTCCGTATCCGTTGAATGTCTTAACATTATCCGCAACTTTAACAGAGGCATAACCGTTGACTTTTCCATTATGACTCTTATATTCATCCTGATCCGGTACGTCATAAGGCATCTCGCTCTGGTAGAAATACAATTGTCCGTTTTCACCGTTCCAAATTGTCTGATATTCTTCAAAATGCTCCACAAACAAACCATACATTGTAACATTATCGCCATTAATTATAATGCCATTGGCTGCCTTATTAATGTCCCATCCGACGTTCTGACTGTGATCAGCTCTCCAAACCCAGAAGTCATCGCCTATAACATCATTACTGTTTATTATTACGCAGTTCTTAACTTTTCCTGCATACTTTCCTCCACCTACTCTAAAGAAAAGATCACTCAAAGCAATTGGATTCTTTCCATGGTCCGTTTTAGCTTTTTTATCACCTACCTGCAACAATGTATCTGACTCTTTTTCTCCTGCTTCTAAAAGAAGTCCGCACACTTTTATTCCATCCTCATCGGCTGTCTTAATACATGCATTTCCATTAGTTGCAACAAGAGTTGCCAGTCCCATACCGTAAATTATGGTGTCTTCATATTTTACTTCTAGAGCCTTATCAATTTTGTATATTCCCGGAGTAAATAATACATTCTTTCCTTCCTCTAATGCCTTGTTTATTGAGTCTGCATTATCTTTATCAGGTTTTGCAATATAAAATGTGTTAAGGCTATAAAAAATTCCCTTTTGTTCATCTTTCCATGATACACCGTTACAATTTGTTCTAAGTTCCGGAACCATAACTCCATATCCATTCTTCTCATCATACATAAGATATGGTTTTTCTTGAATTTTCGGTGTGTTTTCAACCTTGGTAAATGGACGCTCTGGCCACTCTCCCTGAGGCATTAAGGACTTATCAATTCCAACAAAAACCATGTTCCACACTCCGCCATCCCATGATTTCCATTCTGTATTTCTGCTCATGTACTGCTGCTGTGTTCCAGATGCAACTGTGCCTTTAAACTTACTGTCTGCAATAAAACCACCACTTGACCATCCACGTCTGTCGCATAACAGCATATCAGCCTCTGAACTGATTCGTCTCATTGAAACAGCCTGGGAATTAGCCCACATACAAAATTCATTTATGCTGAAATTCTCCACACTTCTCCAAAAATTACATGTGGCATTATGGTCCATCCAATTGGCATTAACCCATAGTTTATTTACATTAGTGTCTGTAGGTTTCTCTCCAAGTCCCGAAACCTGTGTATAAAAGCCTACGTTTACTTCCAGTTTTTTGCTATAAATTCCCGGTTTGAAAAGAATTGCATATCTCTCATCCCCAAACTGATTAGATTCCTGACTTTTATATATTTCGTCAATTTTGTCCTGAATGTTTTTCTTTTTATCCTGCGGAGAAAATACAAAGACATTTTCTCCAAACACACTGTCATCCTTTATGGTTTCTCCTGCAGTAACCATATTATCTATCTTTTTCATGTTTCTTCCTTTATCTAACCGGTCATTTGCTTTAGTACATCCTGCACACAGAATTATCATAAGAACAATCAACAGATACATATATTTCTTCATAAATTTTTCTCTAACTCCTCTTTACCAGATAGACCGAATGCCTTGTACAGACAAACAGACTATTTCCCTTTTCGCCTCCAAAATCAAATGTAGTAGGCCTCTCCGGAAGTCTTATTATTCCGGAAACTTTTCCTTCCTCATAAACCTTTATATTGTCATCACCTATGTAAATTTTGTTATTAAATTTCTTAACCCTGTAATCACCTTCTTCAATGATAGGTACAGGATTCTTCAGCAAACCATCCTTTGTAATGTCACACATCCAGACTCTTTTGTACATCTCATCCACAGAATAAAGTTTTCTTCCGGGCTTTGATCTTGACAGATTGTTGGCTCTCATTAAATCATAAAGACAAGGTATAATCGTAACTCCGTCAGGAGCAAGAAATGCTTTCTTAGGATTATACTGTACTACCTGTTCAAAATCCGTGCTGTCTCTCCAGCGGTTTCCCGGATACAAAACTCTGCCGGGTTCCAAGTCTCCTATGTTCATCTTGTGTAATTTTTCAATTTCACCATTTCTGTCAATGGTAAATGCCACCACCATAGCTCTGCTGTCATACCAAAATCCATAAGAAGTCCCATAACTGTCGGGTGGCAGAACATTGGTTATTTCTCTTCCCCTTAAGGTTGCTCCCTTGGGAATAGAATATTCCCCAATTACGATTATATTATCTCTTGTATCAAATCCTATAGAATTAATCTTAAATGGTGACTCAAAAATCATAGTCATCTCTAACGTTTTTCCGTCTATTCTATAAATCTTCTTATCCATACTGTCTAAGAAATAGAAATTTCCTTTACCATCACATGTACATCCGTCAGCAAATCTGAAACCTGAATATAATTTTTCACTGTCAGAACCCGTTCCTGTAATTGTTTCAATTTCCTCAACTACTTCCTGCTCCTTCTTTCTTACAAGTGTACCATCTGATTTTCCCGTAATTTCAATGCGTGCAGCCTGCCAAGGGCGAAGTTCTATTCCTGAATTGACGTCCAAAAGGAAATTATCTATGGTATACTTCATTTGGGAATAATTGTGTACATTTAAAAATTTTACATTGGTACAGTTCCACGTTTTTACACAATACGGAAATGGTTTTTGCACAAATACTGTTCTAAAACAGTAGGTTGTTGCAAATGTAATATTATTGCAATTATGCAATTCTATTGGAAGTGCGAACTCGCCTTCCGCCTTCTCCTCTTCACTTTGGAATCCATATACAGTAATATTTGATGCGTTTATCATTCTGATTTCACATCTGGCATGATGTTCAAGAGAAATACAATACATCTTAATCGGTGTGCTTGTATCTTGGATCTGGATACCTGCACTTACATATGGGCTGGCAGACCAGATATCTTTAAATATCCCTCCGCCTCCGTCCCTTATTAGCAGGCTCGGATACTGGTAATCCCAGATTCTTTCTAAATGTGCATCCCTGGCTCTGCCTTCATCATAAGGCATCTTAAATGCTCCAGTCCCTTCAATCAGGTCTCCATGTCCCCCAAAGAACTTCACATCATTAATATATGATTCTTCATTTGCTCTCCACATAACACCGCATGCCTTAGGATTCCGTCCTCCTGTGTTAACTCCCAATCCGAATAATATATTTTTTCCTTTGGATGACTTAATAAAAGGTTTTACTTTTCCAAATCCTGTGAACTTCTCTGCATTTTCTTTTAAAATCAGCTGAGTGGATACAGGATTCATACCAATAAATGTTGTGTTTTCTTTTAGTTCGATTGTATCAGTAAATATATAGTCTCCCTGTGGGAAATATATTGTTTCATATTTTTCTACGGCATTTTTAAGAGCCTGTGTATCATCTGTTATTCCATCGCCCTTTAAACCCACTTCTTTTGCATTAATCCATTTGGACATTTCCGGAAGTTCCGGTAAATTAGTGTTCAAAATTGAATAGTCAACTTCTCTGGCATATCTGTATATCTCGTCATGTAACTGTTTATCAGGATTTACATCTGTTGCCACTACCCCATGAACATATTTCTTTAATTCACACTGATAATCCTCATTGGCTATTTTCTTTTCGGTATCTTTAAATTCAACAATGTTTTCGACGCTTTTCAAATAACAGTTTTTCAGGTTAATTGTAGTCATTTGATTTTTTTCCTGAGCAATATCCAAAAGGGTACTCATATCTTCAAAAACAGAATTTTCTATTATAAGTTTTTCAAAATATCCTTTATCAACATCAATAAATTTTGAGGTGTTTCTACTATAGCATCTGATAATATTAAGACCTGCTTCTCTTGTTCTGATGGCTGCACTTTTTTGTCCGTTAAATCTTGTGTCCACCATTACAAAAGGCCATCCCGGAGAACATTTTGTTGTAATTATTCCATACTGACCTCCGTTAATGTAAATATCTTCCATTTCATTACCCACATCATAAATTCCTGCCATACCTGACATAACATTAATGTCGATGTGGTTTATAAAACAATGCTGTGCATAATGAGTTCTAAAAGCTACTGCAAATGGATTTCCTTCTCCAAGCCTAACATTGACATTAGAAATGGCACTGTAAAAGGTTCCCGGATTTGCATCACCTATTTTGCTTTCATCTTTCTCCATTGCATTAGTAAACCAAAACAGATATTTAAATCCACCTTTTTGTTCCGGATGTTCTCTGTCAAAGCCTTCTGCATTATCCTTTAGTATAAATTCAGGTCTTATGTTTCCATATCCAATAATTCTTACCGCCTTTGGAACATAAATCGTTTTGCTAAGAAGATATTTTCCTTCCGGCACAAAAAGCACACCATATCCCTGTTTTTCTACAACAGAATATATAGCTTTTTGAAGTTCTTTACTTACGTCCTTTGTTCCATCATTTTCAATGTCAAAAAACTCCTTAGTAAAATATGTAGCTTTTTCGTCTTGCAATATTTCCTTATAATATGATAATCCGTCCATTCACTTACCTTTCATTTATAAAATATGATTTGGTACAACTGCGTACATTACAAAATCTTCATCTTTATTATTTCTCATTCCATGGCTGTGTCCCATTGGACAATAATGAACCATTCCCGGCTTTAATATTTCCTCTTTTCCATCCATAGTTACGACAGCTTCGCCCGATAAAGCAAAAACTACTTCGCTGTTTTTTTCATGGGTGTGTACTCCTATTGAAGCTCCCGGAATTAATGTTCCCTTCATAAGTTTTAAATTGTCATCAACATGCATTTTTGCACTAATCTGTTTCTCACCACCATAAAAATTAGGAATTACTGTGTCTTCCAGGTCTGAAAATTTAAAAATCATCTCCTATTACCTTTCCTCTCTCTATTTTTTTCTTTATACTTTCCATTTTTTTGTCAAGTTCGGCACTCTTGTTTGCACAATCGACCAAATCAACTGACAATTTTTCCAGCAGTTCTGCATCAATGTTCTTTTTATATCTGAGCTTATGTTCCAGGCTTGCCCAAAAGTCCATTGCTATTGTTCTAAGCTGCACTTCAACTTTCATAGGTCTTTTTTCATTCTCAAGGAAAATTGGAACTTCAACTATTAAGTGTAAGCTTCTATATCCGCTTTCCTTTGGATGTTTGATATAATCTTTTCTTTCTATTAATGTTACATCATCCTGTTGTAGCAGACAGTCTGCCATTTTGTAAATATCCTCTTCAAAAGAACACACTACCCTGATTCCTGCAATATCTGTTATATTCTCTTCTATTGCATCTGTGGTAAATGGTAGTTCCTTCTTTCTCAGTTTTTTCATTATACTGTCCGGAGACTTAAGCCTTGATTTGATGGCCTCAATTGGGTTCTCATCATAATGCAATGAAAACTGTTCGTTTAAAACTTTAAATTTCGTTTCAACTTCCATTATTGCACACTTATAGTAAGACATTAGTCTGTTATATGGCATTGTGCCTTCTTTTATTTTTTCCAGATGTTCCGTCTTCGTAAGTTCTCTGAAAAAATGTTCCTGTAAATGTTTAATTATCATTTTCTTCTCCTGCCTTTTAGCACAAAAAAGCCACTTTTTTACGGCAAATGCGACCTTTTTTCGCTATATTTTTTGTACCTTTTCTTAATTTTCCGTTCCTTAATCATTAAGAATCATTATATCATTTTTTTGATAAATAGTACATACCAAAGTAAGGTTTCCTTTGCACATGTTACGTTGGTATTCTTTACACAAAACATCTTGTTTTGCTTGCATAATGTAGTCCGGAAGCAGAACCACAAAAATGAAATTTGATTGTATGCTGTATAGACAATGTGTTTAAAAACGGTAAATTACACATATTTAACACTTTAATTTAGTTTTAACGTAATCGTCACTTCAGAACCCGTGAAAGAGTTACTAAACGCTACACTTTCCCGCTTTACCACCAAATTCATGATATTTCTTACTCTTTGCAGGTATGGCAGAGTCACACTTATGTTAAGAAAGGCTGTTGCGTTGTGATTTCCAATTTAATCACTAACGCAACAGCCCTTATTTTCCGATTATAATTTTATATTTGTAAATAATGTGTATTGGTAAATCACATAATAATAACCCGAAAATTTTCCAGTTATTTATTGTTTTACAAATGTAATACCCTGTCTTTTATTTCCTGAGTTCTTCCCTGATTCCAGAACTGGGTTCCGATATAACCACATGTTCTTCTGGCAACACTCATTTTATCCTGATTTCTGTTTCCACAACTTGGACATTCCCAAACAAGTTTACCTGATTCTTCATCAGATACAATCTGGATTTCTCCATTGTAACCACAGCACTCACAGTAGTCTGATTTTGTGTTAAGTTCAGCGTACATAATATTGTCATATATGAATCGCATAACCTGAATAACTGCTTCAATATTATCCTGAAGGTTAGGTACTTCAACGTAGCTGATAGCACCACCCGGTGAAAGTTTCTGAAATTCAGATTCAAATTTTAACTTGCTGAACGCGTCTATTTCTTCTGTTACATGAACATGATAACTGTTTGTAATGTAATTTTTGTCCGTTACTCCCTTAATAACGCCAAATCTCTTCTGAAGACATTTTGCAAACTTGTATGTTGTAGATTCCATAGGAGTTCCATATACTGAGTAGCTGATATTCTCTGCTGCTTTCCACTCAGCACATTTGTCATTAAGTTTCTGCATAACTTTAATTGCAAATGGCTTTGCCTCAGGATCTGTATGTGATTTTCCTGTCATTCTTACACACATTTCATAAAGTCCTGCATATCCAAGAGAAATTGTTGAATATCCATTGTATAATAATTTGTCAATTGTTTCGCCTTTTTTCAGTCGTGCCAATGCACCGTTCTGCCAAAGTATAGGTGCTACATCTGATGGAGTTCCAAGAAGTCTTTCATGTCTGCATCTCAACGCTCTATGGCAGAGTTCTAGTCTTTCATCTAAAATTTTCCAGAATAAATCCATATCTCCATTAGAAGAGCATGCTACATCAACAAGGTTAATTGTTACAACACCCTGATTAAATCTTCCGTAGAACTTATGACTTCCATCAGCGTTTCTCTGACTGTCTTCTACTGTTAAGAATGAGCGGCATCCCATACATGTATATACATTTCCCTGCTTCATTTCCTTCATAACCTTGGCAGATATGTAATCAGGTACCATTCTCTTGGCAGTACACTTAGCTGCAAGTTCTGTTAAATGCCAGTATTTGGAATCGGGTGTAACATTATCCTCATCCAAAACATAAATAATCTTAGGAAATGCCGGTGTAATCCAAACACCTTTTTCATTTTTAACTCCCTGCATTCTCTGCTTTAATGCTTCTTCTATAATCATTGCCAGATCATCTCTTGTCTGTCCCTCCGGAACTTCGTCCAAGTACATAAACATAGTAACAAAAGGGGCCTGACCGTTACATGTCATAAGTGTTATAAGCTGATACTGAATTGTCTGAATTCCTCTGTTTATTTCGTCTTTTAAACGTCTTTCAACAATCTGCTTTACCTGCGCTTCTGTATATTTAAGACCTGTTTCTTCACTTTCAGCCAAAACTTCCTTTGTAATTTTTTCCCTGCTTGTCTGTACAAAAGGTGCAAGGTGCGCCAATGAAAATGACTGTCCACCATACTGATTGCTGGCAACCTGGGCAACAATCTGTGTGGTTACATTACATGCTGTGTAGAAACTATGCGGCTTATCGATTTTAGTCTCTGAAATACATGTACCATTCTGCAGCATATCCTCTAAGTTAATAAGATCACAGTTATGCTCTTTCTGTGCAAAATAATCAGAATCATGGAAATGAATAATTCCCTGTTCATGTGCCTGCACAATATCTTCAGGAAGGAGAATACGTTTTGTAAGATCCTTACTTACTTCTCCTGCCATATAATCTCTCTGTGTTGAGTTAATTGTAGGATTCTTGTTAGAATTTTCCTGTTTAACTTCTTCATTTAACTGCTCAATAAGAGCCAAAATACCTTCATCTGTAGTATTAGACTTACGGGCAAGTTCTCGCACATATCTATATCTTACGTATTTTTGAGCAACTTCATATCCACGCATTTCCATAATGCCACGTTCAACCATATCCTGAATATCTTCCACCGAAACTGCATGCTGGGCAGACTCAATCTGATCTGCTACTACTTTACCAACTGCTGCAATCTGATACTCGTTTAATTTGTGGATAGGATCTATTTCATTGTTAGCCTTTCTAACAGCATTTAAAATCTTATTAACATCGAATGAAACTTCCTCCCCATTTCTTTTAATGACCCTTCGTACTTTTACATCCATTTTTTCCTCTCCATTTCTAAATTCTATAACTATATATTTCATTTAAGGTCCATTTTCATGGGCATTCTTATCAAGTCTTATAACAATCTCTGCCTAACACTACTATTTATAGGCATTTTATCGTTTTATGTAATCTACCGCTCAAAACACTATATCTTGTGTTCGCCTTAAGAATTATAGCACAACATATGTGTTTTTGTACAGTAGAAAATAAAACTAAAAACAGTTTTATTTATAAATTTTCAATAACAATTTGTAATGTACGGAGGAAACAACAGTTTAATAGGAGAATAGTTATATTCAAAACGATAGGCCGTATTTCGTTATCTTTGCGAGCATAGCTACAATTGCTGAAACACTGTCTGAGTCCGTGTAACGGACGAGTTTGTGTAAGCAATTGTAAATATGCGGCTGAACAAAGATAGAAATACAACGCGTTTTGAATATAACAATTCTCCTATTAAACTGTGTCACTTTGTTTTTACAATTTATATTATTTCAATTTATTAAATACTTTTTTTATTACTATCAATGACAGCACTGCAGCTAAAAAGTCTGATATTGGTGCAACATACATTATTCCATCAATTCCTTCATAGCCCAACTGAGTGAATATTAAAGGCATAACTAATAATAAAGGAATAAAACATATACACTGTCTTGTAAGTGACAGGAAGGTTCCCTTATTAGGTTCTCCAATAACTGTACAGAATGTTGATGTAATTGGCTGTATTCCATCAAGAAATGTCATAAACAAAAATATTCTGAAGAAATTTTCTGAGAACTTAAAGTATTCTGCACTTCCTGTTCCGAATATGCTGATAATCTGTCTCGGACATGTTTGGAATATAATAAAAGCAATTGTTGATATTATTGTATTACATGTTACTGCCAGTTTATATGTGTGTTTTACACGATCATTCTTGCCGGCACCTCTGTTAAAGCTGGCTATCGGCTGAATTCCCTGAGCCACCCCGATACAAATTGAGAAGTATACCTGATTTACCTTCATTACAATCCCTGTACAGGCAAGAGGTATGTCAGCACCATATACGCTAAGAGATCCATAATGCGTAAGAGACTGATTCATTACAATCTGGACAATCATTATTGCCAGCTGATTAAGGGATTGTGCCATTCCAAGATGAACCGTTCTGCCAATAATTTTTCCCTTTGGAATGTAATGCTTCTTTTCCAATTTGACAGTTTTGTAATGAAACATATAGTAAATTACCATAATTGAAGCAAGAATCTGTCCTATTATTGTTGCAACAGCGGCACCTGTCATACCACCTTTTAATACAATTACAAAAACATAGTCAAGTACTACATTAGTTACCGCACCCACAAGGTTACATGCCATAGAAAAGTTTGGGCTGCCATCGGCTCTTACCAGATGAGAACCACCTGCTGATATAATTGCAAAAGGGAAACCTAAAGCTATGAATCTTGTATATTCCATTGCATAAGGTAAAACTTTATCTGTTGAACCAAAGAAAAGAAGCAAAGGTTTCATGGCAATGCTTGCAATAAAAGCCAATACTATTCCAATAATTGCCATCATAGACAATGCATTTCCTATAAAATATGGTGCTTTATCCTTATTTCCCGCTCCTAAATTCAAATTAAATCCTGAAGCTCCACCTATACCAAATGCCAACGCTGTAGCAAGGCAAAGTGTTGTTAACGGGAAAGCCACGTTAGTCGCTGCGTTACCTAATGTTCCAACAGTTTGTCCGATAAAAATCTGATCGACAATATTATATAATGACATAACAAGCATTGATATTATGCTTGGCACTGCAAACTTTCTTAACAATTTTCCAACCGGCTCTGTCCCCAGTGGATTTTCTTTTTTAGTTTCTTCTATATTAGTACTCATTGTATTTTCCTCTCTTGACCTCATTTCAATGTTTTTTCTATCTGTTACAAATTTATAGCCAAATCATATAATACAACTTTATCTGTTAATTTTTCAACATGTTTTTTTATTTTTAGCTTACATTTTATTCTGACATTAATATAGTAAGTTTAGAACTTTGAATTTGTTAATTTTTTAACTATTTACTTCTTGTTTATATTCTATTCATTATGTTATAATTCTATTGGTTAAAAATATGTATTATTTTATATTTGAAGAAATGGAGAAACTATGAGAGGAATTTATTCAAATAAAACAATTATAAGACATAAAGTATTTACAGAAATTGCAAGGATGGCATTCGAAGGCGGTGATTTTAAACGTATTGAAAATCTGCCTTACGAAATTGTTCCCGGAGAAATCGGAAAGAATTATGACAACATCTTTCTTGAGCGTGCAATAGTCGGAGAACGTCTTCGTGCTACAATCGGTCTTCCAATCAGAAAAATGTCCGAACATGCTCCTTTATCGGAAGGAATTGATGCCAGTGCCATTGACGAAAAATACTATGACCCACCACTTATTAATATTATAAAATTTGCATGCCACGCATGTCCTGAAAAACGTATATTAATAACTAACGGATGTCAGGGATGTATTGAGCATCCATGTATTGAGGTTTGTCCAAAGCAGGCAATCCATATGGAAAACGGTCGCTCCGTTATTGATCAGGAAAAATGTATTAAATGTGGAAAGTGCGTATCTGCATGTCCTTATAACGCTATTATTAAACAGGAACGTCCATGTGCCGCTGCTTGTGGTATGAATGCCATAAAGTCAGACGAATACGGACGTGCTGATATTGATTATGATCAGTGTGTATCATGCGGTATGTGTCTTGTAAGTTGTCCTTTTAGTGCAATCGTAGATAAGAGTCAGATTTTCCAGACTGTACTGGCACTTAAAAGTGATACGCCTATATATGCGGCTATAGCTCCATCTTTTGTTAAGCAGTTTGGTGACAAAGTTTCACCTGCTCAGGTACGTGCTGCATTGAAGGCTGTAGGCTTTGAAGATATGGTTGAAGTTGCCATTGGGGCTGACCTCTGTGCCGTTCAGGAAGCTAATGACTTTCTCGAAGAAGTTCCTGAACATCAAAAATGGATGGGAACATCATGTTGTCCGGCATGGTCAGTTATGGCTAAAAAGACTTATCCGGAACATGCCGGATATATATCCATGTCACTTACACCTATGGTACTTACCGGACGTATGATAAAGAAACAGCATCCTGATTGCAAGGTTGTATTTATCGGACCTTGTGCCGCAAAAAAACTTGAAGCCAGTCGTCGTTCAGTAAGAAGTGATATTGATTTTGTTCTTACCTTTGAAGAAATGGCAGGAGTTTTTGATGCTAAAGGAATAGATTTTGATAAATTAGAAGTTGAAGAATCCCTTCAGACTTCAAGCTCACTTGGAAAAGGCTTTGCTGCCAGTGGAGGTGTTGCTGCAGCCGTAGTTAATGCTATTCACTGCATTGATCCTGAAATGGAAGTAAAAACAGTTAAAGCCGAAGGATTAAGTGAATGTAAAAAAATGCTTGCCATGGCAAAGGCCGGCAGATATGATGGATATCTTCTTGAAGGTATGGCATGTCCAGGTGGCTGCATGGGTGGTGCCGGTGTACTGGCAGATGTAAGAAAAGCTACAATGGCTTTAGAACAGGAAAAGAAGCAATCTGATTTTGAAAAACCTTCTCACTCAGATTACTTAAAATATTTAGACTTAATCACTAAGGAGGATCTTTATGAAAATGAGAACTAGGACCTTAACGGTCACAGCTATTATGCTTGCTCTTTGCGTAGTAGTACAATTATTTAAGACACCGGGTACAATCCCAATTACAGGCTCTTTAATTAATTTAATTTTGATTATTGACACTCTTTATTGCGGACTGGCCAGCGGAGTAATTCTTTCAATTCTTGCTCCAATCACTTCTTTTATTATTACAGGTGCTCCTGTAATTGCCGCAGTTCCGACTTTGCTTCCATGCATTATGGTTGGAAATGCCATATTGGTGGTTTTTGCATGGCTTGTAAGATTTAAAAGATTAGAACTTAATCTCCTGCCACTAAGTCTGGTTGCCGGTTCCATTGCAAAATGGGGTATTATGACCTTACTTATTGTTCACTGGGTATTACCTACATTTGGAAAAGGTCTTGCACCAAAGCTTTATAATATGGCATCTGTTACATATTCAACAACCCAGTTATATACCGCTTTGCTTGGTTCAGCCCTTGCATGTGTTATATGGCCTATATTAAGGCTTGCAGTAAAACGCAACAAATAGTTAATTACATAAAAAACCTGTCATTCAAAATGTTATGTATTTCTCATTTGAATAGCAGGTTTTTTAATTTTTTTTAAATTTTTTCTTTTTGGCTTTTGACCATTTGCCATCGATATTTTTTCCATTTATGGTTTTCATTTAAACGCTTTTTTCATCTATAATCCAAGTATATTTATTAGCATTATCCACGCAAGCCCATAATAAGTTACGGCTGCAACAAGGTCATTAATTGTAGAAATAAGTGGACCTGATGCTACTGCCGGATCAAATCCTATTTTGTCCAATATAATAGGGATAATTGTTCCCATAAAGCTTGAAATCAACATGGCTAGAGCTAAGGCTCCCCCTATGCAACCTGATATTGCAAATGCTGTTGCAAGACTTTGTCCTCTTGCAACAAAAATGAATATTCCGGTAAATACTACTGAAATCCCACCAACAATCAAACCGTTACAAAGACCTACACGGATTTCCTTTAACACAAATCCTGCCCGTTCCTTAAATCCAAGTTCCTCATCCATTAAAACTCTTATGGTTACAGCTAACGACTGTGTTCCAACGTTTCCCGACATTCCCAATATAACTGACTGAAATGTAACAATAATGGGAAGTCCTACTATAACCTTTTCAAACATGCTTATGACAGATGATACACCCATTCCAAGCATTAACAGAATCAGAAGCCACGGAACTCTTTTCTTTAAACTCTGTCCCAATGGTTCCTCAAGCTCTTCTTCTGCGGAAAGACCTGCCAACTTGGCATAATCCTCACCCATTTCCTCGTCTACTACTTCCAATAAGTCCTGAGATGTAATAACACCGAGTATATGCATGTTGTTATCTAATACCGGAATTGAGTCTTCCGAGTAATCCTTCAATTCTTCAATACAGTCATCTACTGTTTCATGATCGTGTACATAAGGATATGATGTAGTAACTAATGTTTCCAAATCAACATATTCTCTTGCCACAATCAGATCTGTCAAATCAATGGCCCCGTAAAATGTTCCGTCTTCTTTTTTCACGTAAAGTGTAGCTATGTTATCATTGTCAGCTGCCTGTTTTACCAGACTTTTCATTGCCTGCTTAATAGTAAGACCTAACGTAAGACTTACATAATTCGTAGTCATCTTACTACCGATTTCGTCGTCATCATAAGACTGGATAAGGTCAATGTCCTTCATTGCCTCATCATCGATCAGTTCGATCAGTTCATTACTTGTTTCATCCTCTAATTCTTCGAGAATGTCAACAGCATCATCAGCTTCCATGTTACCAAGGATTTTAGCGGCTATCTCCGGTTCAAGTTCCTCAATGTAATCAGCCGGGTCATCTATATAAGAGAAAATATCAGAAACCTTATCTACTCCAAGCATGGAATATAATTTCCGTCTCTCCTCAGGATCCAAAAATTTAAGGGCTGAAGCAATATCGTTTTCGTGGTAATCATCCAAACGTTCCAATTTTTCTTCAATTGGAGCATCGCTTCTGATAATTTTTATAAGTTCTTCTTCATAATTAGCTTTTTCAGGAATTTCGTACTTTTCTTCTTCCTGATTCTCCATATCCCTTTTTTCATCTTCTAAAAGGTCAGGATTTTCATTTTTATTTTCTTCCACTTTCATATACCTCCTGTAAAAATTTAGGTTCCGTATACGCGGGAAGTCTGCTTAAAAACACTTACAAACGAAAGGGATGGTATGCATCAGTATCGTCTGTGTTGTATTTGTCAGTCAAACTTCGCCCATAACTGTCACAACTATCCATTTTGTTCTCCTTTCGCTAAAATTTAGTGTTTTTAACTTATATCGTCAAAACAAAGACTTATGGCAGTCACCATAAGCCTTTCCTATAAAATAATTTAACATTTTATCTTATTTACTGTCAACCCGAAATCTGTCATATTTTGATATTATTCAACTGTGTGAACCTTAATCATATTAGTAGTTCCTGATTTTCCAAGAGGAACTCCTGATGTAATTACAACTATATCATCTGTTTCCACCAGACCTTTTTCCTTTGCCACTTCCACTGCATAATCAAACAGTTCAAGTACATGTTTCTTTTCTTTAATCAGCACTGGTGAAACTCCCCATGACATATTAAGCTGTCTTACAACCTTCTCTTCAGTGCTTCCTGCTATAATCATACAGTCAGGTCTGTACTTAGATATCATCTTTGCAGAGCGTCCTGACTTTGTAACAGTAAGAATTGATTTTGCATCTAAATCATATGCTGTCATGCAGGTAGCGTGGCACACAGCCTCTGTAATGTCGCTTCTGTGATTATTATGATTGTTAAAAAATCTTTGTTTATAATTAACATCCATCTCTGTTCTTTCAGCAATTCTTGCCATAGTAGCCACAGCTTCTACCGGGAATTTTCCTGCTGCTGTTTCTCCTGACAACATTATTGCACTCGTTCCATCATATATTGCATTGGCAACATCTGCTGTTTCTGCTCTTGTAGGTCTTGGATTGTTAATCATTGATTCAAGCATCTGAGTTGCAATGATTACCTGTTTTCCTGCTTCATATACCTTCTTAATAATCATCTTCTGGATAATAGGTACTTCTTCCTCCGGAAGTTCTACTCCCATGTCGCCTCTGGCAACCATTACGGCATCTGCTTCTTCAATAATACCATCAACATTAATAATGCCTTCACTGTTTTCAATTTTTGCTATAATATTTATATCTTTTCCGCCATTGTCATCCAAAAATTTGCGTAATTCTTTTACGTCATCAGCGGTTCTTGTAAATGACGCTGCTATATAATCAACATCTTCTTTTATTCCAAATAAAATATCTGACTTGTCCTGTTCACTCATATAAGGCATACTGATATGAACATCCGGAACGTTGACTCCCTTGTGATTAGAAATAACACCTTCATTCTTTACAGCACATACGATGTCAGTTCCTTCTATCTTAACTACTTCCATTTCAATAAGCCCGTCATCAATCATAATGACAACTCCCGGTTTTACATCCTTATATAAGTCTGCAAAAGTTATTCCTGCCTTTTCATTTGTTCCCATAACTTCTTTATCAGCAACTAATGTAAAGGTTTGTCCTGCTTTAACATATACCTTATCATCTACAAAATTTCCTGTTCTTATTTCAGGTCCCTTTGTGTCCAGCAAAATAGCTACAGGCTTGTCACACTTTTTGCGGATTCTTTTGACCTTATCCATTCTTTCTTTGTGCTCTTCATGTGAGCCGTGGGAAAAGTTACATCTTGCAACATTCATTCCCTCTTCAATTAACTGTTCAAGCACCTTCTCATCATCTGTAGATGGCCCTAATGTACATACAACTTTAGTTTTTCTCATATCTGTCTCCTTATTCATCTAACATATTTTTTCCATATTTAACTATAACATCTTTTTTTCTCAATACAAGTTTTATTCTATGTATAATTTGTCAAATTATTATAAAAAGTATATAAGTACCAAAGCTCCAAGTATAATTCTGTACCAACCGAAAACCTGGAAGTCATGTTTTTTGATATAGCTCATAAGAAATTTTATTACAAGGATTGAAACAATAAATGCCACAACCATTCCTAGTATAAGGATTGACGCCTCCGCTGCTGACATTGCAAATCCCAGTTTTACCATTTTCAACGCACTCATTCCAAACATAACAGGTACGGCAAGGAAAAACGTGAATTCCGCTGCTGCAACTCTTGATACACCTATCAGAAGTGCTCCTATAATTGTAGCACCGGAACGTGATGTTCCCGGAATTATTGATAATACCTGAAACAAACCTATAATAAGAGCTGTTTTATATGTAATATCATTTAAAGTAAGCACCTTCGGTGTTCTTGTTTTGTTCCGTCTTTCAATTATAATAAATGCAATACCATATACTATAAGCGTTACTGCTATAACAACCGGTGTGTGAAGATGTGCTTCAATAAAATCGTCAAAAGCAATTGTAACTGCCGCTCCCGGAATACATGCCACAACAACTTTAAACCACATTGACCAAACATCTTTTCTCAAAATGCTGCCAACCTTATTAACTCCATCATCTGTGCTTTTCTTTTTAAACGGCCACATTTTATTCCAGAACAATACAACTACAGCCAGTATTGCTCCAAGTTGAATTACAAAGAAAAACATTTCCTTAAACTGCGCTCGTGCATTTAATTGTATAAATTCATCGACTAATAACATATGACCTGTACTGCTGATTGGAAGCCATTCGGTAATTCCTTCTACAATTCCTAAAAAAATAACTTTTATAATCTCTATAATAGCCTGCATAACTAATCCTTTCTCTCTGATTATTTTTCCTTTGCCATTATATGTTATAAAAGTTATTTTTACCAGTTATTTTACATGTTTTTAACGTAATATTTAATCTTTTTTTTGCATCTCTTCCAGTAATTCTGACGTTTCATCCGGAATTTCGTCAAGATTATCGTCCCCCACATCAATTACCCTTGGTTGTTTTCTGTAGAATATATCATACAAAACAGGTACAATGAACAATGTCATAAATGTTGCGTACAGAAGACCAAAACTTACAACTATTGCCATACCTCTTTGCATTGCATTTCCTGCATCTGTAGAAAATACCATTACACTCATAGATAATATTGTAGTAAGAGCCGTCATTAATATTGGACGCATTCTCGTCTTTCCTGTTGCAATAAGGGCAACTCTCTTATCTACTCCCTGAATTCTTAATTTGTTAGCATAATCCACAAATACTATTCCGTTGTTTACAACAGTTCCCATTAATACCATAAAGCCCATTAAAGCCATTGCTGAAATTGACTGTCCAAATATTATAAGACCAATCATTCCTCCGGTAAATGCCAATGGTACCGTAAACAGAATAATAAACGGTGATAAAAGGCTTTGGAACTGGGCTACCATTACGAGATATACAAGTACCAGTCCAAGTAAAAGGGCCAATACCATCTGTCTTATCATTTCCATTACCTGTTCAGATTCACCCTGAATTTCAATATTATAGCCTTTAGGTGCTTTATATGAGTCTATTTTTTTCTGTAATTTTCTTGACAATAATGTGGCATTATATCCATCCTTCACCGTGGCTGAAACAGACATATATCTTGACTGATTCTCTCTTGTTACGGTGTTAACGGCGTCCTTTTCCACTGCCTTTGCAAATTCGGACAGCTTATATTCCTTCTTTGCCTCTGTTCCGTCTACTTTTTTTGTTGTTGCCGTAATAATTGTATTCATAATATTTTCGACATTTGGTCTGTTACGTTCATCAACAACGTTTACATCCAAATCTTTACTGTCCATAGCAATTGTTATGGCGGTTTTGTCTGTCTTTATGTCTGCTGCCAGTTGTTCGTATATCTGTGCAACGCTAAGCCCCTTCTTTGCAGCTTTATTTTTGTCTATTTTCAGATGAAGCTGCTTGTTGTTTTTCTGAAGTCCGTTATCAATGTCTTCTGTTCCTTTAATGTCCTCTACCATTTTAGAAACATCTTTGCTGATTTTAATTAATTTATCCTGATCATCACCATAAATATTTACCTTAATTCCATGAGCCATCATGGAAGACATATCACCCATGGCAGACGATGAAACTTTTAACTTCCTGCAGTTTATATTTTTAGTATTATTTTCTATATTCTTTATGATTTTTCTAAACTGACCTGTACTTTTTATATCATCATCTGTAATTATCTGGAAGGTAAACCGGGTATAATTATCACTGCTACCTGTCATTCCTGCTGTGGCCGTTGCTGCCCCATCCATTGCTCCTACCTTATTAATTCCGTCAATTTTCATAATTTCTTTCATAACTTTATCGGCAGTTGCATAGGCAGTCTTTCTATCTGTATCATCTTTCATTTCCACACTTACGGAAATCTGATTACTTTCCATATCATCCATCATGACAAGTCCCATTCTAAATACCTGGGCAACGCATAATGCCAGCAACAGTACAGCTATAGCAATAGGACTAACTTTATGCTTTAAGCATTTTTCAAGTACTCCTGCATATATATCTTTTAATTTTTCGAACCACTTATATGTACTGTTCTTCGTCTTCTTTAATACTGCCGAACTAATTGTTGGAACTACAGTAAGTGAAACTATTAATGATGCCACAAGAGCATATGTCATTGTAAATGCAAACGGTATTAACATTTCCCTGACTGTTCCTTTGACATAAATCATCGGTAGGAACACGCAGATTGTAGTAATAGTTGATGAAACTATTGGGGCTGCCACCTGTCTTGTTCCCTGAACTGCTGCTCTTGATGCAGATATTCCCATACTTCTTAGTCGGTATACATTCTCCATTACCACTATTGAGTTATCCACCAACATACCGATTCCAAGACAAAGCCCTGCCAGTGACATTACATTTAATGTTATTCCCGTAAAGTACATTATTATAATTGCAAATAACACACTGAATGGAATACTGAATGCCACTATAAGAGTAGGCTTTACATCCTTAAGGAACAGTGCCAATACAAGAATTGCCAATATTGCGCCTAACAATATACTCTGTAATACTGCCTTTACAATAATATCAATATACTGACTCTGATCCATTAACGATGTAATGGAAAGGCCTGTGTATTTCTTTTCTAAATCTCCAAAGGCTTTAGACAGATTTTTTGAAACAGAACTTGTATTGGCTGTACTTGATTTATATATTGCAAGTAATACCGCAGGCTTTCCGTCTATTTTCGAATAGCTGTCTCCCGAATTGTCAACAACAGTTATATCTGCGACATCTGACAGTTTTATTTCTCCAATGCCACTGACTTTAGTTAATACCATGGATTTAATCTGATTGATGTTTTTATAATTATCACCTACATCAACAAGCCACTGATTGTCTTTTTTGTCATCAATATATCCGGCAGGCATCGAGAAATTCTGTGCATAAATTAGTTTTGACAACGTATCTATACTAAGCAATGCGTCAATATTTGAATTTTCTATCGCCGCTTTTCTTGAATTTTTAAGTTTCTCTTTTGCATCCTTTAAATCTTTTTTTGCAGTACTCATTTGTGACTTGGCTGATGATATTTGAGCCTTACCTGCCCCAAATCCTGATGCTGCAGAATAGCCCCCTGCAATGGCTTTCGACTGTGCCTTATCCATACCCTTCATTTTCTTTGTAAGTTCATCTACAATAGACTGATTTACAAGAATCTTTGTTTTCAGATTGGCAAGTTCGGTATTTATCTGGGGAAGTCTCACCTCAACTGCATTATAAAGCTGCTGTAGTTTTTCATATGTAATGTCCTTTACCTGATCGCCCTTTCCGGCTTTTTTTACCATTTCGATGAACTTTTCAAATTCCTCTTTATTCTCCACGGCTTCCTTTACATTAGCTGGAACCTTGATGTCCTGCAGTTTTAATAATGATCCATACTGCTCATTTATTTTGCTTAATGCTTCATTAATTTTTTTGTAGTTTTCTTCTAATTTTGCATCTGTGTATGTCTTCTTTTCTGCCTCCAGAGCGCTTTGACTTGCCTTAAGACTATTAAGAGTTGCCTCATATGCAGCCTTAGTAGCCTGGGCATTTGACATTTTTACCTGGGCATCAGCTACCTGTTTATTAGTTTTATTCTGGGTTTTGTCCAGTTTTTTCTGTTGTTTTGAAAGGGTGCTTTCGCCTTTACTTATTTTTGAACCGGCGCTGTCTATTTTTGACTGTGCCTTTGACAATTTATCATTTGTCTTACTTAAGATTTTGTCATTTATTATATCAATTTTGTCCTGATTTAATTTCACTTCAAGAGAGTCTGTAGTAAGTCCCATAGACGTAATGCTTGCCACGCCGTCCTGTCTCTCCAGATATGGCTGTAATGTTTTCTTGGAGAAATCAGACAATTCTTTTATGTCCTTTCCCTCATAATTTACGCCAGTATACATGGTTGCCATCATATCCATGCTGACTTCCATTATATTTGGATTTCCACATTCATCTGGGATTTCAGCATTGTCTACTACTTTAGATACTCTTACCAATGCTGAATCCATATTTGTGCCATCGGCAAACTCCAGCATTACCATACTATAGTTGTCAGCAGATCTGCTTACGATTTTTTCCACTCCGCTGACTGTTCCCAATGCACTTTCCAGAGGCTTTGTAACGTCACTTTCTACTTTCTGTGGTGAAGCTCCCGGTTCTGTAGTAATAACCATCATATATGGTATATTCATATCCGGCATAAGATCCGTATTCATGTTTCCAAGACTTACTACACCTATTAATAAAATTATAATTACTGAAACCACTACGAAAAATGGTTTCTTTACAAAAAATTTTGTCATTATTCTGTCCTTCCAATATGTATAAATGTTTTTCAGTATCAATAAAAATCCCCTGCCATAGGCTATTGTATATGACAGGGGTAAACAAATCAATATTTTATTCAAACATATCAATGGCAAATAATTCTTCACCTGCGTGTATTATTTTCTCGCTAAGAAGTCTTATCTGCATTTTATCACTTACATCAGTACATATCACCGGAGATTCCATAGTTGGAGTATTTTTATTAAGAAATTCCAGATCCAGTTTCATTAAATTATCCCCTTTTTTTACTCTGTCTCCTTCCTTTACATAAAGATTAAAACCTTCGCCTTTTAGTTTTACTGTATCAGTTCCTACGTGAATAATAAGATCAAATCCATTATCTGTTTTTATTCCTATTGCATGCTTTGTGTCAAATATAAAACTTATAATACCGTCTGCAGGAGCCATTACAATAGGTTCACTTGGGGTTACAATAGCACCATCCCCCATCATCCCACTTGCGAAGGCCTCATCTTTTGCATTTTCCAGTTTTGTGGTTTTACCGGTCATTGGACTTGCTATTATAAATGTTTCCTTTATTTTTTTCTCTTCTCTTGATATCTTTGTATTTTTATCTTCATTTTTCTTTTCTGATTTGATTTCATTCCTTTGATTTCTTTTATTATCTTTATTGTCAACTATTTCGATTGCATTATCACTATTCAAATACTCTTCAAAATTAGATTTAATCACACTGACCTTAGGTCCGTATATAATCTGCACTCCATTTCCCTTATGCACCACACCTGATGCTCCTGTAAGTCTTAGTTTTGAATCATTTACAAGTTTCGCATCATTTATTGTTACCCTGAGTCTTGTGGCACAACAGTCAACGTCCGAAATATTAAGTTTTCCACCTAAACCTATACATATCTCTTCTGATATTGAGTCTGATTTATTGTCTTTTTTTTCTTCTTTATTTTTATTTTCCACGTCACTTCTGTTATATAGTTTTACTTCCTCATCATCAAATCTTCCCGGAGTTCTTAAATTTAATTTTTTAATAAGGAAACCAAATAAGAAGTAATATATAACAAAATAAAAAATTCCTACTATTACAATCCATATCCAGTTTGTTTTTGCATTTCCCTGTAAAACTCCAAAGAGAAACATATCAATAAGACCTCCCGAGAAAGTCATACCTACACCTACATTAAAAAAGTGCATCAGTGCATAAGCAAGTCCTGCCAATACACAATGTATTCCATAAAGGAGCGGTGCTACAAATAAAAATGTAAATTCCAATGGCTCCGTTATTCCGGTAATCATAGAGGTAAGCGCTGCCGACAATAACAGCCCCGATGCCATTTTTCTTTTTCCCGGCTGTGCAGTCTTATACATTGCAAGAGCTGCTCCCGGAAGTCCGAATATCATTAGTGGAAATTTTCCTGACATAAACCTTGTGGCAGATACGGCAAATTCTGTTGCATTAGGGTCTGCTAATTGTGCAAAGAAAATATTCTGTGCTCCTTCAATTAATTGTCCGCCAACTTCCATTGTTCCACCAACTGCCGTCTGCCAGAATGGAATATAAAAAACATGATGGAGACCAAATGGAATGAGAAGTCTCTCCATAAATCCGTATACCCATGTTCCCACATAACCGGAATTTAGAACAACATTTCCTACAGCATTAATTCCTGACTGCACCGGTGGCCATATAAAGAACATTATTATTCCCACGATTGTATAGACAAGGCCACTTATGATAGGTACAAATCTTGTCCCACCGAAAAAAGAAAGAACCTGCGGCAACTCTATTTTGTAAAATCTGTTATGAAGAGCCGCCGTTCCAAGTCCAACTATAATGCCTCCGAACACTCCCATTTGAAGAGATGTAATTCCGCATACATCTCCTACTGCCCCCTTAAGCATTACGTCAGGTCCACCATTTATGTTAATCAAAGCACTTATTGAAGCATGCATGATCAAAAATGCAATTACTGAAGATAATGCTGCCACCTCTTTTTCCCTCTTTGCCATTCCTATGGCAACGCCTATTGCAAAGAGTATTGGCAGATTTGAGAAAACAATATTTCCCGCATCATTCATTACCTGAAAAATTGCATGAAATACAGTTCCATGTCCCATAATATTCTGCAATCCATAAGTTTTAAGTGTTGTTTCATTTGTAAATGAACCGCCAATTCCAAGAAGCAGACCTGCTACAGGCAAAATGGCAATTGGCAACATAAAACTTCTGCCTATTCTTTGCAGAACACCAAATATTTTATCTTTCATATGAATCATTCTCCTTAATCAAACTTAATAATAGTTTGAGCCAAAAATTGTGATTCATACCAACTCTGAGCGATTTATAACAAACAAAAGATTGTTTTTACGAATCAGTTTTGACAAAACTTCACGATTATGATTTCCCTGATACATAACTCCCAGCTCACTTTTTCCGTTTGCCACGTCCTCAATAATTTCACCTGTCTGCATTTCTCTCAAAATAAAACTATACTGATTAGCGTCATATTTTTTTCCAGATTATAAATTGCAGTACTTAAGCTTGGTTGTGATATATACAATTTTTCCGCAGCCTCGGTAATATTTCCGCACTCGCCACCATAACAAGATATTCTAACTGCTGTAATGTCATAACTATTTTTCTCTTTTTGTTTTTTCTTTTAGATAATATTTTAACATATCATTTTTATCTTTACCATTTTTAATTGACAATCTTGACATCAAATTAAATCAATCTATACTTATTAATTAGAAAATATTTTACATGGGAGTGATTAGAATGAATCAAACTTTAATTCAAAAAAATCATATGGACGTGTATTGGCACGATTATGCCAACAGTATGGGAGATATTCCAATAACTGAAGCTCCTCTTACAGAAAAAGCTTCTATTATTGGTCGTTCCGGATTAATGCTATTATCCTGCGGAACAGGAGCCTGGCGTGTAAGAAGTTCTATGAACACTCTGGCTGAGCAGCTTGGAATTACCTGTACGGCTAACATAGGTCTTATGTCAATTGACTATACTTGTTTTGATGGTGATAATTGTTTTTCTCAATCATTGTGTCTGACTAATACCGGCGTTAATACTTCTAAATTAAACAGACTGGAACAATTTATTAATGAATTTCAAAAGGAAGGAAAATTTATGTCCGGTGAAGAACTTCATGCTCATTTGGATGACATAGAAAAAATTCACGGCTTATATTCACCAATTGCTTTAGGTTTTGCTGCCGCTCTTGCCTGCGGTTGTTTTACTTTTCTTTTAGGTGGGGGATTATTTGAAATGGTATGTGCCTTTTTAGGTGCAGGACTTGGAAATTTCGTAAGATGCAAATTAGCGAAACATCACTTTACTTTGTTTCTATGTATCGTTTCATCAATTGCAGTATCCTGTCTTACATATTCCGGTTTACTAAAACTGGCAGAAGCACTTCTTGCCGTATCCACCCAGCATGAAGCAGGATATATATGTGCAATGCTTTTTATAATTCCGGGATTTCCATTTATAACAAGCGGTATCGATCTTGCAAAGCTAGATATGCGTTCTGGTCTTGAGCGTCTGGCATATGCCATTGTTATAATATTGGTTGCCACTGTTACTGCATGGATTATGGCTTTGATTCTTAATTTGAAACCGGTTGATTTTCCTGACTTAAATCTTAATCAGTACTCAATGCTGATTTTCAGACTGCTGGCAAGCTTTGGTGGTGTGTTTGGTTTCTCGATTATGTTTAACAGCCCTATATCCATTGCCACATCAGCAGCCATTATTGGTGCCATTGCAAACACATTAAGGCTTGAATCAGTAGATCTTGTAGGCTTTCCACCTGCAGCAGCCGCTTTTATTGGTTCGCTTACAGCTGGAATTTTAGCTTCATTAATAAAGAATAAAGTGGGATATCCCCGTATTTCAATTACGGTTCCATCCATTGTTATTATGGTTCCGGGACTGTATTTATACAGAGCAGTCTACAATATGGGAGCCATGTCCCTGATTGTTTCAGCTTCATGGTTTGCATCAGCCATGCTGATTATTCTTGCACTTCCTTTAGGATTAATTTTCGCAAGAATATTAACTGATAAATCATTCAGATTCTGCACCTGATATTTGTTTTATAATTCTTCACGCTCATAATCGATAAACATTAATATAAATGCAAATATCAACATTGCTGAACAGCACAGAATTGCTTTTTCATGGAGCAGTTTTATAAATAAATTTCCAATAACTGCACCAATTACAAAGCACACTATAATTCCATAGTAAAGGAAAGCTTTTTTCAGGCTTTCCTTATTTTTTCCGTGGAAATAATTATAAAAGTGTTGGGTACCGCTACGCATGTTTCCTATACACATAGTGGTGGCTATTCCGTTACCTCTTATTTTTCTAAAACTTTCTACCTGTATTCCACATGCAAATGATGTAAGTGAATTAGCCAAAAGATTGAGGCGCAATGGAAAAAATGCCACTGCTATTAAAATCAGTGCTTCTATTAGAACTGAACCCTGTCGCCAATGAAGGGCTATATCTTTTTTTGTATGTATTATCTCTGCCAATGCAATTCCCAAGGCAAACGCAATTACCGGTAAAATATAATGCAGTGACATTCTAAAATTTCCTTCTGATAAGTTAACTCCAAACAGCAAGATATTTCCCGTTTGAGCATTTGCAAATACATGATTTCTAACTATATATGAATATGCATCCATAAAGCCACCGGATGCTGCCAATAACATTCCAAGTCTGATAGACTCTGACATTTGTCTACTTTTTATCATAAGATCCTCCTACAATTCCAAGCTGTCCTTTCCTGCCTTTTGCATCATTTTTTCACGCATAGCGAGTACTATTCCATCAATTTCTTCAAGATGTTGTAACATTTTCTTCTCAAACTGATGTATTGGAAGCAATATTCCTATTTCATCAAATTTTCTTTCATTCTTCTCCCCTGTTTCCCTTCCGTAGTATACCATTGATGAAGGAGCACATTTCTGTATAAATTTGAAGCTATCCCATGCAATAGCATACGCCTCAGCATCAGTAAGCCCCAAAGATACTGTATCCGGAAGTGCATACAATATCATTACACCCCTTCTCCTATTTTCAAATTTTTCTTCTATTTCCAAATTTTCCGTATAGGAACGAACAATATCAAAGCCATCTGCCAGATAAATTTTTGAACGTGGAGCACACATATGCTTCTCATATATTTCTTTAAATTTGGAATATTCATGACCTGACACTTTAGATCTTGTTTCCTGTAAAAGATTGCCATCAACATCCGTCAATAAAACCGGATTTCTTCCTTTTTTGCCATAAAATCTTTTTGGTATAAGGTACGCCTCTCTTAATAAATCAAACATGCTTTTCTGGCAGATTTCAAGTAACAACGCACTAATATCCTGCTGTTCATATGCCAAAAATAAAATTTTTGCCAGTCTTTCAGGACTGGAATCTACTACAAGATTATCCTCGCTTAGATGTTCATAAAAAACTTCACTCAGCCTTTCACAGGCTACAGGAGACTTTATTATTTTTGAAAAAATAGCCTCCACTGCTTCTTCTTTTGGAATTTTTGAAATAATATCGCTCATATTCATTCCTCCTTTTTTAGGGCAACCTATAAATCAGCCTTTTTCTCACTTCTAACAAGTACATAAGCAGATAGAACAGCAATATCGCATATCCAAATTCCTTTCTCGCCTACTAATATTACCGAAAGTATTCCTAACACAACTCCCATATAAAAGAACAGGATAGTTCTTCCATAAAAGGAAAATCTTCTTTTCTGTTTTTCATCTCCTGTTCTTAAGTATTCAGCAGCACCGATTATGGTCTGCTTAATGTTATTAGTAGAGAAAATTGTTGCACTGTTGAACTCCCTGTTACCTGTAAAAAACGACCATTGAAATGCCGTTATTGCAAACATTGGATAAAGGGCTATGGCATCATTAATACCTTTGGGTAATAATCCTATCACTATAATGGCAAAAAACTCAATTACAACGCATATAGATCTGAAACTATACTTTACGTAATGGGGTATGACACATGCCAAGATAAGCACCCCTGCATATATTACAAATGCTCCAAACAAAATCATAGCCTCATAAAAATTGCCATGTACAATATTTGACAACATCTTTATTAAATTTGCAGTCTGGGCTGAGCCAAAAATATCATGTCTGAAAGAAATTGCATATCCGCCGAAAAATCCACCTATAAGCGACATATTCAAATGTATTATCGTATCTAATCTCTTCTTAATAATCATCTGTCTAACTTCTCCGCATAGTAGTATATCACTTTACCTTTCTAAGTCAAATAACTTTATCGGTACCAATATCAGAGTTGAATTTATCTTTTATTTTCCAACACCCTCATTGCTTCAACAAGCATTTCTTTTGTTATAACATATGGATTATGCTCTATATCTTTCATTACTACCGCATTTTCCGCCAGACTTTCTATGTCATCTTCCGTAAATTCAAGGTCTACAAGTTTTGTTGGCAAAGCCACTGACTTATTAAAGTTATATACTTTTTTGAAATCCTCTTTGTTTCCATCTACCAATAATAGATTAAGGACACCGTAACTTACTACCTCACCGTGAAGATGATTCTTTTCAATATGAGGATGGGCAGTTAAGGAATAAAATATTGCATGGGCAAGTCCCGAGTTGTAATGCACCGTATGCTCTACTGTAAGATAAATTGACGCCACTGCTGTAGACACAATAATGGCAAGGACTACCTGTTCATAAGCATAAGATACCTTTTTTTCATCATTGGATTTCATTGCCTCACATCCATACTCCATAATAGGCTCGTAACACATACGGCTGGCATTTACACCCATTCTGAAGTAATGTTGAAGTTCTTCCTCTTTGGATGACATTACTGCTTCAAAATATTTTGCATATGTGTCTCCCATTCCTGCCCAAAGATATCTGGATGGAGAATGAACTGTAATCTCTGTATTAATAAATGCGTGTACAGGAGGAGCCGGATAAAAAAATGGTTCTTTAAATCTTCCGTCAGGATAGTACATAATGGATACACTTGTACATGCTGAACAGTTTGATGCTATCGTTGGAAATGAAAAAACTGATTTATTTATCTTTACTCCCAGACACTTTCCTGTGTCCGTTGCTTTTCCTCCACCAATTGCAAAAATCATGTCAGCTTCCTTAACAAGGGGATTGTCCATAAGTTTTTCTACATTCTCATAAGATGCCTCTCCTCCATACCAGATGAAATCAAGTATTTCCAATTTAGAATCTTTTATGGCTTCCTCTATTTTTTCTTTTGCTACTGCCATGGCATTTTTGCCACCTATGGCAATAACTTTTGTGCCATAAGGTTCACAAATTTCCGGTATTTTATCATATACTTTATCTCCAATAGAATAACTTGGAAGATGTATGCTATAGTTGTCCATTTTTGCCTCCTAAATCGTTTCTACTGTCTTTATATATTCTCTTATTACATTACACGAATCTGAAAATAAATTATTTTCTTCTTCAGTTAATTTTAGTTCAATTACTTCTTCTATCCCATTTCTTCCGATAACACAGGGGACTCCTGCATGAACTTCTTTTTGTCCGTACTCCCCTTCAAGAAGCACTGAGGCCGGAAGTACTCTGTGTTCATTGGTTAACACTGCCTTTGCCATATCAGCTAAGGCCGCTCCAATGCCGAATTCAGTGGAACCTTTTCCATTAATTATGTCCATCCCCCTCATATGTGTACCCTCAGTTACCTTGCCTTCAGAAAATTTCTTACATCTGTCAGGATGTTCCTTTATAAATTCTTTATATGGTTTTCCGAAAATTGTAAGATGAGAAAATGGAACCATAGATGAATCTCCATGTTCCCCCATAGCAAAACCTACAACACTGTGAGGATCTACCTGACATAAATCTGCCACCGTGCGCCTTGTTCTTGCACTGTCTAAGGATGTTCCTGTGCTAAATACCCTGTTTCTTGGCAATGCCATTTTCTTTCTTACATAATCAGCTATTATGTCTGCGGGATTCGTTATTGTAATTATAATTCCACTTACAGTTATTTTATTTAAACTATCCGCAACATCCTTCACGCACTCTATGGAGTCCCCCAAAGTATCAAGTCTTGTCTGTCCCGGAAGTCTTGGCACGCCTGCTGAGATTACAATAATATCGGCATCTTTGCAATCTTCATACCTTCCAACTCTTATAACCGGTGCTGAGGGAAGAAAACATACGCTGTCTGCCAAATCCATAGCCTGACTTTTAGCCTTAATCTCATCTCTGTCTATAAATACGATTTCATCACATATGTTTTGGAAGCTAAGTGCTGCTCCACAATGAGTTCCCACATGTCCTGCCCCAATAATAACTATTTTTCTGTTTGCTAACATATTTTTTCTCCAGTCTATATTATATTTAGTTCTCTAAAGCTATTAGAATACAAATCTCAATTTTTCAAACAACCAGCCAAACCATGATTTAATCCTTTGTTTTCCTTTGGAAATTTCTTTTGGTTTAATTTTGTCTGAGTTTGTATATTCATTTATATTTTTAACTATTAAAGAATCTTTCTCATATTTTTCCATATTGGTAACAAGCTGTTTTGTTACATCTTTACTGTTAATAACAAGCATTAATTCGGTATCAATATAAGCACTTCTCATATCCATGTTAAATGAACCTACGATTGCCAGTTCATCATCAATTGTCATGCTTTTTCCATGATAAGATGTTCCACCATCATACTCTTTTATGGCCATTTTTGTGTTAATAATATCTTTTTTATGTCTCATATAATCTACAGCCCCAAAAAGATTACCGTTATTGGCAACTGAATTAAGCATGATCTCAGCCTTGTTACCAACCTTTGCAAATTCCTTATTCATATATTCATTGCTAATAATGTAAGGTGTATGGATTTTCACTTTATCCTTCGCATTCTCTGCCAGGTACATCAAAGTCTGAAAAACAATTGGTTCCTTTGCATATATGGTTGTAGGATTATTAATTAAAGTAATTTTTTTTGTACTATATGTGTTTTTTTCATAATCAAAATCTTTATCTAAAAATCCTGCATATTTCTTTTTAATTTTTTTGTACCTGTCTGTTAATTCACCCGCAGCTTTTTTAACCTTTTCAGACTCTGCCAACTTTGAATCATTATGAAAGATACTGATGCATTTCATTGATGTAATGTCCTGATAATATTTTTTCACCTGATAAACAGAGCTGTCTCCTTCATCATAATGGCTGGCATCTATTTTGTTTGTCTTATCTTTCCTGTAATTTTTATTATATACAAGAACATCCCTGTCATAATTCTTATGTCCCGGATAATTTCCAAGGAAATATCCGAATGTATTTCTTCCCCCTAATATGTAAGCCCTGTTATCAGCTATAACATATTTATCATGCATTCTACCCAGGCCCTTCCAGGGGGTAAATATATTTACATTGTTATAGATTATTATTTTCACATTCTTATGGGAACTAAGGGCATAAAAATAATTGTTCCTCTCCATCTGAAGATTTGAATTAAATCCGTCAGCAAATATTTCCACTTTTACTCCACGGTTTGCCGCGTTATAAAGTGCTGACAGCATATCAAGTCCTGCCTGATCACTTCTAAAATCAAAGGTAGACAAAACAATGCTTTCCCTTGCATCTGCAATCATCTTAAGTCTTATCTTTAAAGCCTCCTCATTGTCCTCAATAATAGTTGCTCTGTCCACTCCTTCTTTTTTGCCATAAAATTCCCTGTGTTTAATCTGATTTATTGATTCTTCGCTGATTTTTGGCGTGCCAAAATAAGGTGCCAGCCCACCTACTATTAAATAGGTTGCAAAAACCACCAGAATTATCAAAAATATTAAAATAATCTTTTTAAATATTTTCATTATCTTTCACCTTTGTGTCAATCATTTTTCCAAACACGAAAAATCTGTCATAACCGTATTCCGTTGCAAAATTTAAAACCATATTCATGGCTGTTACCAGATATTCATTCCATCCAATTGTCTCTACAAGATAATTACCACCTATTGTAGTTATCGGTGTAAATATTACATAAAAAGCTGCGACCTTTGCCATTGCAACAGGTATGTTGTTCGCCGCCTTAAAGGTAAACTGTCTGTTTAATGTGAAATTCCACACCACTGATAGAATCAGGGCTGAAAGGTAACATGGCCAATAAGGTAATTCTGTCAATTCATTTAACAATGCAAAAACTGCTGCTTCTATTACTCCTGCTGAAATAGAAAATATGAGAAACTTGCTCATTCTTATAAATTCTTTCTTTTTTTTGCTCATCCTTCGTATCTCCTTCGGCATTATGTAAAGAAAAAAAATCCCTTGATATAAGTATACGCAATTTTGCATATCAATCAAGGGATTTAATATTATTATATCTGTATATTAGTTATTTGCTACAGCCTTAAATGCTTCATCTAAGTCTTCAATTATGTCATCAATATTTTCTGTTCCAATTGAAAGTCTGATTGTATTTGGCTTAATGTTCTGTTCAAGTAATTCTTCTTCCGTGCACTGGCTGTGAGTTGTTGTTGCAGGATGAATAACCAGTGATTTTACATCTGCTACATTGGCAAGTAATGAGAATAACTGTAAGTTATCAATAAATTTGTGAGCTTCTTCCTGACCTCCCTTAATGTCAAATGTAAATATGCTTGCTCCACCATTAGGAAAGTACTTCTCATATAATGCATGATCAGGATGATCCGGAAGTGATGGGTGATTTACCTTTTCTACCAATGGGTGCTTTGAAAGATATTCAACTACCTTCTTTGTGTTTTCATTATGACGTTCGATTCTAAGAGACAATGTTTCTGTTCCCTGTAAAAGAATGAATGCGTTAAATGGTGAAATTGTTGCACCTGTGTCTCTAAGAAGAATAGCTCTTATATATGTTGCGAAAGCTGCAGATCCTGCTGCTTCTGTAAATTTTACGCCATGGTAACTTGGGTTTGGTTCTGAAATTCCGGGATATCTTCCTGATGCAGCCCAATCAAATGTACCACCATCAACTATAACACCACCAAGAGATGTACCATGACCACCGATGAATTTTGTAGCTGAATGAACTACAATGTCTGCACCGTGTTCAATTGGTCTGATTAAATATGGTGTACCAAATGTGTTATCAACAACTACAGGTAATCCATGCTTATGGGCAATCTCTGAAATTGCATCTAAATCAGGAATATCACTGTTTGGATTTCCTAATGTTTCAAGGTAAATTGCCTTTGTATTTTCCTGAATTGCGCCTTCCACTTCTTCAAGGCTATGTGCGTCAACAAACGTTGTTGTAATACCAAAGCTTGTTAATGTATGTGCCAAAAGGTTTGATGTTCCACCGTAAATTGTCTTCTGTGCAACTATATGTTCTCCTGCACTTGCTAAAGCTTCTATTGTGTATGCAATAGCTGCTGCACCTGATGCAACTGCAAGTCCTGCAACACCACCTTCAAGTCTTGCGATTCTGTCTTCAAATACTCCCTGTGTTGAGTTTGTAAGTCTTCCGTAAATATTTCCTGCGTCCGCTAATCCAAATCTTGCTGCAGCATGAGCTGAATTTTTAAATACATATGATGTTGTCTGATAAATTGGTACGGCTCTTGCATCTGTTGCCGGATCCGGATTTTCCTGTCCTACGTGTAACTGTAATGTTTCAAATTTATAATTTCTTTCGCTCATATTTATTCTCCTTCAATTTGTTTTTAGTTTGCCTGCACGTCTCCCAAAGACGTGCAGTTCGTTTTTGCTTACAAAAGCAAGCTTTTGACGCTTAATATTTTTTGTTGATGCACGCCTCCCAAAGACGTGCAGTTCGATTTCGCTTCGCTTCATCTCACTGTCGGGCTGCGCCCTATATCAACAAAAAATCATTTTCGCTTACAAAAGCAAGCTTTTGACGCTTAATGTTTTTTGTTGATGCACGTCTTTGCCTACGCAAAAAGTGCTGTACTGTAGTATCTGTCTCCTGAGTCAGGAAGCAATGCTACAATTGTCTTTCCTTTGTTTTCAGGTCTCTTTGCAAGTTCTTTTGCTGCATATAAAGCTGCTCCTGATGAAATACCAACAAGAATACCTTCTGTTTTTGCGATTGCTTTTCCTGTTTCAAAAGCGTCTTCATTTGATATTGGTAATACTTCATCATAAATTTTTGTATTAAGAACATCCGGAACAAATCCTGCACCGATTCCCTGAATCTTATGTGCACCTGCTCTTCCCTCTGAAAGTACCGGGCTGTCTTTTGGTTCAACCGCTACGATTTTTACATTAGGGTTCTTTGACTTAAGGTATTCACCAACACCTGTAACTGTTCCACCTGTTCCTACGCCGGCTACAAATATGTCAACCTGTCCATCTGTATCTTCCCAAATTTCAGGACCTGTTGTATTCTTATGTACCTTTGGATTTGATGGGTTTACAAACTGTCCTAAAATTACTGAGCCCGGAGTTTCTTTCTGAATTTCTTCAGCCTTGGCAATTGCTCCCTTCATGCCCTTAGCACCTTCTGTAAGAACAATTTCTGCTCCGTATGCTTTTATAATGTTTCTTCTTTCAACGCTCATTGTTTCAGGAATTGTGATTACTACTTTATATCCCTTTGCTGCTGCCACTGCTGCAATTCCAATTCCTGTATTTCCTGATGTCGGTTCAATAAGTGTTGCTCCCGGTTTAATCTTTCCACTTTCTTCTAAGTCTTCAATCATCTGAAGTGCAACTCTGTCTTTTACACTTCCTGCCGGATTAAAATATTCTAACTTTACTAAAATTCTTGCGTCCTCTACTCCAACGCTTTTCTGATATTTACTAACCTCTAATAAAGGTGTTTTTCCAATTAATTCTGATGCACTCTTCTTAATATTTGCCATTTTTGTTTCCTCCTAAAAATCATTTCCAAATTTCTATATTATTCTATTTACACATTCGAGCTTTCACACTTCCCACACATTTTATGGTGCAACAGTATGTTTTTCTCATATTATAATTATAAGCTGTTTTCGTGCTACTCATAACATGTACTCCTTTTCCTATTCATTTAATTCCTACAAATCAAGTAGGTATTGTTTACAATAGGCATATTACTATCTTTTTCCTATAATGTCAATAGGAAATATGTATTTTTTCTGATTTTTTAATAAAACATATATGTTTACTATGTTTTCAGTGTTATTTTACTATATTATTAGATAATGGTCTACGGAAATTTGATGTCATTATTGTTTTTCATGTATTACTTTCGGGGAGCCCATGATTGCCACATGAATTGTAGTTTTCTTGCTTTTTGTTGCTTTCTATTTTCCAATTTGCTTGCGGGGAACCAGCCATTTACACAATTCTTATACTTTCTCTTTTGATTTGTGTAATCTCGCAGGCTTAACACCTCGGAGAACCAACCATTTACACAATTCTTATACTTGCTCTTTTGATTTGTGTAATCTCGCAGGCTTAACACCTCTAAGAACCAGTCATTTACACAATTAACTCATTTTTACTCATTTTTTATTCTCTTCCTGCACCCAAATCAATTTTTGAATCGTGTATAATATAGAATAACAATTACAAGGGAAGGGAGAACAGCGTGAAGGAAAATTCTACATATGCCGGTATGAGTTTTGAAGATGTAATGAAAGAATTTTCAGACAATTTAACAAGAATATGCATTAGTGCCACGGGCAATTATGAAGATGCAAAAGACTGTTTTCAAAACACATTTTTGAAATTATATACCTCAAAAAAGAGTTTTAACAATAAGGAACATCTAAAGGCCTGGCTGCTGCGGGTTGCCATAAATGAATGCAAAGATTATCACAAATCTTTTTGGAGAAAAAATGTTGATTTTGATTATGACAAATTCATTGCCACACAAAGTAATACGAATGGATTTGAACCTGGTGCCATGGAAACATTATTGACTGCCCTAAGATCTTTGCCTTACAAATATTATCAGATAATTTATCTCTATTATATAGAAGGTTATAATACCTCTGAAATTTCTGCGTTGCTACATATCAGTTGCAATACTGTCAAATCAAGATTAAACCGCGGTCGGAAAATTCTAAAGGAAAGGTGGGATATCTATGAATAAATTAAATGAACTTAATAAAATTACAACTCCTGATGAATGGATTAATTCAACAAATGAATTTGTTAAAGTTCATAGTGGAAATACAAAAAGAATTTTTATGCCACGTCTTGCAATTATAACTGTTATAATTATTTGTTTTGCCGGAACAATAGGTGTTGCCGCCACTAACTGGGAATCTTTCGGTAATTGGTTTCAGCAAAAATTAGGTATGCAAAATACCGGTACACATAACAAAGAAAAATCAGGAACACCGAACTGTTTAGTTACAAAACTTTCACTGCCTGAGGGAACTGATATTTTGGAAAATGGTTTTGTAATAACATACAGTGATACCAAAAAAGAAAAAGTATATACCTTAAAGAATTCAAAATTTCAGGAATTCAATAACAGACAGCATTTTAAGAAATCCATAAAACATAATGGACGCATCTATCCTATAGAATTTGATTATTACCAAAACGATTATTACATTTATATTACCAATTCTACTTGGAAAGGATTTAAAAGCGTTCAGATTTCGCCTAACCACAGATATATTCTTTTCAACGCCTACAGGGAATTTGAGAATTATGATAGTAAACTGGAATGGTTTGTTCAAGATTTGCAAAGTGGAAAAGAATTTTCTATTCCAAATATTGATGGATATCTTCATACTAACGAAATTTTCTTTACGAAAACTTCAAAAGTATTTATTAGAAGAGGCTCCGATGCCAAACCTTATCCCGGTATTTTAGATTGTGAAAACGGAAAACTAACATGGTATGAACTGAAGTCTGATGATTACACAGATGGAAATTATGCCGGAGAAATATTTATGAAACTCAACCATAATAAAGTAAAAATGTTCAATGGTTCAATTAACAAATATTATGACATTCCCTTAGGAAATCGAAAGGTTAACAATATATTTAGCGATGGATATCTGGTATGTCTGTTTAGTAATGACTATACTTTAAATTCACTCTATTTACTTAATAGTAAACAATGGATTGACCTTCCTTCCCAGCCTTTCTCAGATATGGAGTATTTGGAAAACTGTTATACTCTAAAAGAAAGAAAACAATATGTTCTACAGGGTATAAATAAATCAAAAGAAGTTTATTATCTTTTAACTCTTAAATAAGTATACTAAAAGGCTGTAAAATTTGATATTCCCCTGTCTGCTTTACAAGGGTATATCGAATTTTACAGCCTTTTATATTAATTTCAATTATTTTTCTTTTACTATTTTAACAATTCTGCTTGTTCCCAGTCTATCTGCACCAAGTTCAATAAATTTCTCTGCATCTGCAATAGAACTTATTCCTCCTGCTGCCTTTATACGGGTACCGTTGCTTACATGTTTTGCAAATATCTCAACATCCTTGAAAGTGGCACCACTTGTAGAAAATCCAGTTGAAGTTTTAATAAAATCAGCATCTGACTCAGATACGATTTCAGTAATTTTTATTTTTTCATCTGTTGTAAGAAGACATGTCTCTACAATAACCTTTAAAAGCTTGCCATGGCATGATTTTTTGACTTCATTTATTTCTGTCAAAACCTTCTCATACAAGCCTTCCTTTACCCAGCCGATGTTAATTACCATATCAATTTCGTCAGTGCCGTTAGCTACTGCGTCTTCTGTCTCAGCACATTTTACCGCTGTGGTATTGTAGCCGTTAGGAAATCCGATTACAGTACAGATTGGAATTTTACCTTTCACATAATCAGATGCCTGCTTTACAAAAGATGGGGGAATACATACGGATGCTGTTTCGTATTTAATCCCGTCATCACATATTTCTTTTATCTGCTGCCATGTTGACTCCTGCTTCAAAAGAGTATGGTCAACCTTACTCAAAATTTCTTTAATATCCATAATTAAATAATCGTTCCTCCACCAAGTACTACATCACCGTCATACAACACAACTGACTGACCCTTTGTAATAGCTCTGATTGGCTCGTCAAATACTACTTTCACATTGCCATTTTCAAGAATCTCTGCTGTCCCTTCAGTCAACGGCTGATGATATCTGGTTCTTCCGCTTATTCTGATTTTTTCAGTTGGGGCTTCCCCGGAAATCCAGTTAAAGTCAGTTGCCAAAAGTTCATTGGAAAACAAATCCTTGTTTCGTCCTACAACTACCTCATTAGTTTCCGGACGAATTTCCAAAACATAATGCTTGCCGTCACGGTTAACATTAATGCCCTTTCTCTGACCTACTGTATATCTGTAGTATCCGTTATGCTGTCCAATAACTTTTCCGTTAATGTCTAAGAAATTACCTTTTCCAACTTTCTGGTGGGTGTATTCCTCAATAAATTTCATATGATTGCCATCAGGAATAAAACAAATATCCTGACTGTCATGCTTTTTGGCATTTACCAGGCCATGCTCCTCTGCTATTTTTCTGATTTCATCCTTTGTGTAATCACCAAGAGGAAGCATTGTATGTTTAAGCTGTTCCTGAGTCATATGATAGAGAACATAACTCTGATCCTTTGATTCATCAATGCCTTTAAGTAATTGGTATTTTCCCGTCTCTTCGTTATATTTAATTCGTGCATAATGACCTGTTACAATAACGTCACAGCCCAATTCCTTTGCCCGTCTGTCTAATTCATCAAACTTTAAATATCTGTTGCAGTCTATGCATGGATTAGGTGTCATTCCACATTTATAGCAGTTAACAAACTTATCCATAACCTTTTCCCTGAATTGTGCCTTAAAATTAAAAACATAATACGGGAAATCCATTTCAAAGGCTACGGCTCTTGCATCCTCAATGTCGCTTAATGAACAGCATGTTTTTTCATTAGACATATTAATGTCATCATTGTCATAAAGTTTCATTGTAACGCCTATAGGGTCGAATCCTTTTTCTTTCATAAAAACAGCGGCAACACTGCTGTCAACGCCGCCGCTCATTGCTATCAGTGCTTTCATAAAATCATTCCTTCACGCAATTTTAGAAATTACAAAAACCGTATTTTCTAACCTAATTCTATCATCTTATCAATACAGTTCTTTGCTTTAATTCTGGTTTCTTCATCAAGATTAATTTCGTCACCACCTACACCTTTACAGCAATTCAAAATATCCGTAAGTGTAGTTATCTTCATGTTGTGACATACACAATCCTTTGATAACGGATAAAACTTCTTATCAGGACACTCCATCTGAAGATGAGTAACGATTGAATTTTCTGTCCCTATAATAAATTCCTTTTCGTCACTCTCTTTAGCATACTTCATAATGCCTGTTGTAGAGCCTGCGTAATCTGCCTCATTTACAACTTCCGGTTTACATTCCGGATGAACTAAAAGCTTCGCATCAGGATGTTGTGCCTTAGCACGTTCAACATCCTCTATACCCATTCTCGCATGAGTAGGGCAACCACCTGATAAAAGTTTAAATTCTTTATTCGGAATCTGTTTTGATACCCAATCGCCTAAATTGCAATCAGGAATAAACAAAATCTTGTCATTTTCTATTTTATTGCATATTGTTACAGCCGATGATGATGTAACACAAATATCGCAGATAGTCTTTAACTCGCTTGTTGTGTTAATATATGCCACTACAGTATAATCCGGATATGATTTTTTTACCTGAGCAATCAAATCCCTGTCCATCATTTCTGCCATAGGGCAACCTGCATCACCATTAGCCAATAGCACTTTCTTTTCCGGCGATAATATCTTTACAGTCTCAGCCATAAATCTAACACCACACATTATAACAGTCTTTGCAGTAGTCTTCGATGCTTCCACTGACAATGCAAAACTGTCTCCGGTGAAATCAGCCACTTCCAAAATTTCAGGATTTTGATAACAGTGTGCAAGAATACAAATATCCTTTTTCTTCTTTAATCTAATAATCTCTTCCTGTATATCTCTGATATTCAAAACTGAATCTCCTTTAAAATAATTATTACAAAGCAGTATCGCAAGCTTTGCTGATTTCTTATTTTAACATAAATATTTTTTTGTGTATACAAATTATTTAATTTTAAAATTTCCAGTTATTATCCGATTTTCGAATATAACCTGCTGTTACTGCTTTGCTTTCTTGCTCTCATAATCGTCTATCGCTGCCTTAATTGCCTCTTCTGCCAATACTGAACAATGCATTTTGTATGCAGGAAGTCCGTCTAATGCTTCAGCCACTGCCTTATTTGTAAGTTCAAGAGCTTCGCTTACAGGTTTTCCCTTAATAAGTTCTGTTGCCATTGAACTGCTGGCAATTGCAGAACCACATCCAAAAGTATTGAATTTAACATCTGTTATAATATCGTTGTCTACTTTAATGTATATTTTCATGATATCGCCACACTTAGCGTTACCAACTTCACCTACGCCGTCTGCATCCTCAATTTTTCCTACATTTCTTGGATTCATAAAATGATCCATAACTTTTTCACTGTATAACATAAACTATCCTCCTTAAAACTATTTATCTACATTTTCTTTCTTCATCATAGCTTCCCAAACCGGTGAAATTCCTCTTAAATATTCAACTACTTCTTTAGTCTGCTCAACAATGTAATCCATTTCTTCCAATGTATTTTCTGAATTAATCGTTAATCTAAGAGAGCCGTGCGCCACCTCATGAGGTCTTCCTATTGCTAGAAGTACATGGCTTGGATCAAGAGATCCTGATGTACAGGCTGAACCTGAAGATGCCTCAATTCCTCTTGCATCTAATAAAAGTAATAATGACTCTCCTTCGATTCCTTCAAAAATGAAATTAACATTTCCAGGAAGTCTTTTTTCTTTATCTCCATTTAACATTGAATGACTTATTGTACTTAATCCTTCTATTAATCTGTCACGAAGCTGGATTTCTTTTTTTGCTGTTTCTTCTATATTAGAGCATGCATCTTTTAATGCTACTGCCATACCTACTATTGCAGGAAGGTTTTCTGTACCTGCACGCTTTCCTCTTTCCTGTGCCCCACCTTCAATTACATTTACAAGTGGAATGTTCTGTCTTGCAAACAAAACACCTACTCCTTCCGGTCCATAGAATTTATGTCCCGAGAATGACAGCATGTCTATGTTATCTTCATTTACATCTATATTAATATGTCCCACAGCCTGAACAGCGTCTGTATGGAAAATAACTCCCTTCTCTTTACAGATTGCACCAATCTCTTTAATCGGCTGAATTGTTCCAATTTCATTGTTTGCGTACATTATTGTAACTAATGCTGTATCTTCACGGATAGCATTATTAACATCCTCTACCTTAACAATCCCGTTTTCCGGAACATCCAATAATGTAACTTCAAATCCTTCTTTTTCTAACTTATTTAAGGTATGAAGAACTGCGTGATGTTCTATCTTTGTTGAAACGATGTGTTTCTTGTTTTTTCTTGCTCCGAATCTTGCGGCAGAAATTATTGCCTGATTGTCTGCTTCGCTTCCACCTGATGTAAAATATATTTCCTTAAAATTGGCCCCAATGCACTTTGCTACATCTAATCTCGCCTTCTCCAAAACTTCCTTAGCCTTCTGGCCTGTAGTATGCAAACTTGATGGATTTCCATATACATTATTCATTATATCTACCATTGCTTTTGTTGCTGCTTCACTTGTTTTTGTTGTTGCAGCATTATCTGCGTATATAAACATATTGAACCTCCTTTTTAAATTCCTATTTTTTTAGTAGGAATTATACACCATTAAATTATTTTTGTAAACATTATTTTTTTAGTATACCTAATTTTTCAACAAATTAGTACATCTACATCATATTACAATATCTGGATATTACAATTTATAGGTTGACAAATTACATTTTTTACGGCATAATGTAAAAACGTAAAAACAATGTAACATTTTTGTAACAAATAGGAGGTTGTTTTGAGAAACAAAATTTTTAGCATGATGCTCTTACTTTTCATATCATGTATTTCATGCACTATGGCAGTAAAAGCTGGCGAGACTGCTAACAATCAGATAACTGCTAACAAAACTGTAAAGGTAAACAAAACATATAAGACATATAAAACACTTAAGATAAACAAATCTTCAATGGCTAACTACAAAGTTACTTCAAGTAACTCAAAAGTAGCAGCTGTTAAGTCTAATGGTAACATCAAAGGCTTAAAAAAAGGAAATGCCACTGTTACCCTTAAATCTAAAAAAGATAATTCAACTTATGCTACTATAAATGTTAAGGTTAAGAATAATTATTCAAAATCAGAATTAAGATTAATGTCTGCCATTATTTATAGTGAAGCTAACATGGAATGTTATGCAGGTAAAAAGGCTGTGGGAATCGTAATAATGAACAGAATCAAATCTTCAAGCTTTCCTAATACACTTTACAATGTAATTTATCAGCCATATCAGTTTGGTCCAGTCAGAAACGGATCACTTAACAGATCATTATCATTGTACGACAGTGGAAAAATTAACAGCCAGTGTATCAAGGCTGCAAAAGCATCTCTTAATGGAGATAAGGTTGTATCTTACAAGGGAAAGTCAATTAGTATGAGCAGTTATCTATATTTCAGTGGATATGTTAGTGGTGCCCGCCTTTCAATTCAGGGACATCAGTTTAAGTAAAAATCATAACCACCTGTTAATGATTAACATAGGCTGTCGCACTAGCGACAGCCTATGTTTTTACTTTATTTTATTTTCAATTAAATCTTCCAATGTAACGCTATCTAAATAGTCATTAATAACGTGATTCAGTTTCTGCCACAACGGAAGTGTAATACACTCCTGTGATCTTTCACAATACTCCGGTCCTTCCTCTATACACATAACCGGTGCCAAAGTTTTTTCCGTTAATCTTAAAATAGAACCTACTGTATAGTCTTTAGGAGCTCTTGCCAGTTTATAACCACCGGCTTTGCCTCTAAGACTTTTAACCATATCCCCCTTGTTTAGCATAGATACAATCATCTCAAGATACTTCATTGAGATGTCCTGTCTTTTTGCTACATCTTTTAATGACACATAATTGTCTTTGCTGTTTTGTCCCAAATCTATCATAACCCTTAAAGCATATCTGCCTTTAGTTGATATCATCATATTATTTCACCTCTTGTTTTTTTCTTATTAATAATATTATCTATGATTTTGTTTCCTACATAATACGTTATACATCCTATAATCACTCCAAGCACTGCTCCTGCAAATACATCTGATGGGAAATGTACATACAAATACAATCTGGAAAATGATATTAAAACTGCCAGTGGTATAAAAAACCAACCCCACTCTTTTTTATACAAACACAATATGGTTGTGGCAATAACTGATGCAAATGTATGCCCTGATGGGAAAGAATAATCCTTAGGCACTGCTACGAGTAACTTAAAATCCTGATTTAACCAACATGGTCTTGGTCTTGCCACAAGATTTTTTAATATGCCATTGCCAATAATCAATTCCAACAGTAATCCAATGAGCACCAAAAAACCTATTCTTCTATGTTTTTTTGATATTAATAATGCCACTCCTATAATAATCCATATAATGCCGGCACTACCTAAAAGAGTAATCTTTGGCATAATCATATCCATAAACCCACTATTCATAGCTCCCTGTATTCTATTTAATATTGTCCAATCCAAATTCATATTTACTTCTCCGATGTTTTTACAAAGTATATTAAAGCACAAACATGACTGTTTGTCTATTTTCATGCAAAAAAAGAAGAGAAAACCAGATTTTAGTTTTCCCTTCCCTTTAACTGTTTATGTTTATGTTTTTATTTTTTTATCTTAACCAGCTTTGGATTTGACCATTTACCCTGATAAATTTTCTTTTCTTTTACAATAATGGCTTTTGCTCTTGCATATAATTTTTTAGTTTTTTTGAACTTGCCATTTAATACACTATATGCCAATTTCTTAGTTGTTTTTGTCACTATTATCTTTTTAAATTTCTTATCTTTTGCAATCTGTACTTTGTACTTAATTGCGCCTTTAACTCTCTTCAATTTGAGACTTATTTTCTTAGCATTTTTATTTTTAACTGCTTTTTTTACAACTGCCTTTCCAACCTTTACAGGTGAATTTTTTGTAATCTGACTTGGTTGTTTTTTAGTTGTTGTTTCTACATTTGCATCTGGCTCCTTTGGCTTTGTAGTTTCTACTGCTGATGTTGTCTCTGTTTTCCCAGTTGTAGTTCCTACTTCAGGTGTTGTCTCACCTGATGGGGTTGTCTCCACTACTGGTGTTTCATTTTCTGAAGTTGGTTTTGCAGTAGTTGTTGGTTCTGCAGCAGTTGTTGGATTTGTAGTTGGTTCCTCGTATTCTGAATATGCAGGATCTGCAAGTTCTGCAGGTGTTTTTCCTGTGAGTCCAGGGTCTGCCTTAATTGACACAGTTTTCTTTAATCCAAATGATTCTACATTGTTACTTGTATACTGTGATCTTACTTCTACTTCATATGTACCTGTTGCAAGTCTGTTTTCATAGTAACTTGCCACATTCCCATTGATTCCTACCTTGATACAAACACCATCTACAAAAAGATTCAATCTCTGACCTGTTAAATCTGCCTCACCAGACCATGCAATAGTAAATCCATATTTTATACCTTCTGTTAAAATTGAAAGTCCAAGTGGTAAATTTGGCTGATTTGGTTTGTCAAATGACTGTGCATTATCTATAACCTGACCTTTAACAGTAACCTTTGATGACTGACCAAATGATGTTGCCGCCAAAGCTGACTCTCTGCCTTCTGCATCTACTGCTGATAAATATGCCAGATATTCACCTGCCGATACACTTTCCAATATAACATTTGACTTGGTAATTCCGTCTACATATACACGTCTGTAAGGTGTACCTGTCTTTGCATCAAATAAATATAAATTGTATCCTACAACTGATGAATCTGCTGATGGAATACTTGCTTCTGATGATGCTGCCCATGCAACACCTAATTTATTGTCTGCCTGTGCCGGATTGTCAGCAGGAACTTCCGGATTTCCTGTAATATAACTTAATCCCGCCGGTGTTTTTGGACCTATGCAGCTAACAGGATATGTGTAATTAAGAGTTGCTCCTGTTACTGTAAAACTAACTTTTTCTGATAATTCTCCCTCACCCATGCTGTTTACATTTGCAGCCTGCGCTGTATATGAACCTGCTGAAAGTCCACCTACTACACCGCCTTTTGTAGCATTGCCAATCTTTGTAACTTGCTTTCCATCCTTGTAAATATAAATAACTGTTGATGTAACCGTTGGATCATATCCAGCTACATTTGCTGGGTCATCGGCTCCTGCCCATGCAAACATAATTGCATTTTCAATTGTATACGGATCACTTTTGCTATTAGCAACAAGTCCTATTACTTTCTTAGGTAATGATGTTGCAGGTTTTGCTGTAGTCTGTTCAGATTGTTTTGTTGTTTCCGTTCCACTAGGATTGGTTGTACCCTGCCCCGGTGTTATTACTTCCCCTGAACTATTTGTAGTTGTAACTATTTCTCCACCACCTGATGGATTCCCCTTTTTAAATACAATTGTCGCAGAACCTGTTGTTGTAGTTATAACCATTTCAGTATAAGCATTATCCTCAAACAACTGTGGATTAACTTTAACTGTTCCCTGATCATAAAATGTAACTACACCTGAAGTTGTTTCTGTTCCATTAATTGATATTTTTGTGTCGGCCTTTTTGTTGTCTGCTGAATAAATTAATTGGAATGTTACTCCACCATCACCATAAAACGGAGCACTCCAGCCTTCAATACTCTGACTGACTATGCAGTAACTTAAGTTGCTGTCTAATGTTGTGTATGTAAGTGAATCATAAGTTGTTGCACTTACATTGTTTGTTGGATAGTATGTAATTGTGGATACTATCATTGCAATGGCACAAATAATTGCACTAAATTTCTTCGACCTTTTCATTTCTTAACCTCTCTTTACTCATTTAAACAATTAGTAGTATTATATACCTGTAAAGATTTATTTGTTAGTATTCATTTTTTATATAGGGTAATATTTTTTAGAAAAGTGTTTTGATTTTGTTTTTTTAATTTTTTCAAAAAAGTTATTGACAATCACAACTATATATAGTATCATAATTTTTGCGTGTGACAAACACATAAAGTAGTGCGCGAGTGGCTCAGTGGTGGAGCACCTCCTTGCCAAGGAGGGGGTCGCGGGTTCGATCCCCGTCTCGCGCTTCTTTTATGCAATAAAAATGGGTACCTTATCAGGTGCCCATTTTTATTGCATAATCGAGCCCAATCCTGGGCTCGAAGGTTCGATTTCTCGTCTGCCGCCTCGGTCGTTGCTTCTTTGCTTCGCAAATATGGTAATAATACCATTACCTATATGCTTACTATTTTTTTATTTTGATTTTCTTTACTTTAGATCAATTGCTTATCTTCTTTCCATTAACTGCTCTTAATCTAATATGTTTGTGGAATGGTAACCACCCTTATTGCCATTATTTCCATTAAATGCTAAACTAAACCTTGTCGCCTTGGCGATAGCTTTATAATAAACACGAGGTAGTACAAATGAAACAAAAGCAAATCCGCAACTCACTAATATTAATTATAACAGCATTTATATGGGGTGTGTCTTTCGTATCCCAAAGTACCGGTGGCGATGCAATGGGTCCATATGCCTTTAACTGCATCCGTTCATTTATCGGTGCTGCTTTCATTCTTTTAATAATGTTTGTGTCGGATAAAATCGGATTAGGTACAATGAAACCTGAGACAAAGGAAGAAAAGAAGACGCTTATTAAGGGTGGCATTTTATGCGGTATTTTTTTATGCCTTGCAACCAACCTTCAGCAGTTAGGCATTTACCTTGGAACTTCAGCCGGTAAGGCAGGTTTTCTTACTACCTGTTACATACTTCTCGTTCCTATATTAGGATTATTTTTCAAAAAGAAATGTGGGTTAAATATCTGGATTGGTGTTTTGTTTGCGGTAGCAGGTTTGTATTTCCTGTGTATTAAAGGTTCCTTTAGCATTGGACTTTCAGATGGATTAGTAATGATTTGTGCATTTATTTTTGCAGGTCATATTCTTGTGGTAGACCATTTTTCACCTCTAGTTGACGGTGTGAGATTGTCATTTATACAATTTTTAACCTGTGGAATTATTACCGCTGTACCTATGTTTATAGTAGATATGAAACATTCCATAGCTGGTATTATCCAGTGGGCTCCTACCATGACTACAAGTGCTGCCTGGATTAGTCTTTTATATGCCGGTATTATGTCATGCGGTGTTGCATACACCCTTCAGATTATCGGACAAAACGGATTAAACCCTACTGTTGCCTCACTTCTTATGAGCCTTGAATCAGTATTTTCGGTTGTGGCCGGATGGATTATTTTAAATGAAAAAATGGGACCCCGCGAGTTATTTGGATGTGCCCTCATTTTCGTGGCAATCGTACTGGCTCAGATCCCATTTAAAAAAAAGAAATCAAAATAGTATTAAAACATAGTCTTATAAGACCAGCAGAATTTCCCTGTATGAATTAATATACAGATCTGCGGTCTTTTTTATTTGTTCCTGTATGTTTTCAGATTTTGGGTCGCTAACTGCCACAACCTTGAAGCCTCCTGTTTTAGCTCCCTTTATGGCTGTCAGTATATCCTCAAAAACTACGCTTTCCTCTACATCTGCATTTATGCGTTTGGCAGCTTCCAAATACACGTCAGGAAATTCCTTTCCCCTTTCTACTTCTCCTACAGTTACAATGTCATCAAAATAATCAATAATGTTCTCCCTCTCTAATGTAGGAATGAACAATTCCCTGTCTGAAGAAGTAGCCACTGCCATCTTTATTCCCCTGTTATGTGCCTTCTGAAGGAAATCCTTTACAAAAGGCTTGCACTTAATGTGGTTATGATATTCAACCTTTGCCATTTCAAACCATTCATTTACAAGGTCTTCCGGCGTTTCATTTTTCAGATTAAATCTTTCTATTGTGTAGACTGCTGTGCGGTAGGCTCCCATTGGTGAAATAATCTGCATATAATCTTCCGGAACTTCAAAGCCTCTGTCTCCCAAAAACTTTTCGTCTATGTCAGCCCATACGTTTGTACTGTCAATTAATGTTCCATCCAAATCAAATATAAAGCCTTTTGTATCTCTAAAAATTTCCATATTTTTTCCTTTAGTATTTTTTAAATTAATTTTTCCATTTCATCAAGGAGTTCTTCAAATAGTTTAAGTGCCTGCTCTATTGGCTCTTTACTGTTCATATCCACCCCTGCCAGTTTTAAAAGATCAATTGGATCCTTTGAATTTCCACCGGTCAGGAATTTCATATAGTCTTCCACTCCCTTTTCTTTTTCCTTCATTATTTTACGGGACAATGCTATTGCCGCTGACATTCCTGTAGCATACTGGTAAACATAAAAAGGATTATAGAAATGAGGTATTCTAGCCCATTCAAGTGCAATTTCCTCATCCAGCACTATATTTTCACCAAAGTAAAGTTTGTTTAAATCATAATATACTTTGCACAGTACATCACTTGTTAATGTTTCACCTTTTTCTGCCATGGCATGAGTTATTTTCTCAAACTCTGCAAACATTGTCTGTCTGTAAAGTGTTCCCTTAAACTGCTCTAAGAAGTGATTGATTAAATATGCTCTTGTCTTCTTGTCTTCAGTCTTTCCTAATAAATAATGGATCAGCAGAGACTCATTGCAGGTTGATGCCACTTCTGCCACAAATATTTTGTATCCTGCATTAATATAAGGCTGATTTTTGTCAGAATAATATGAATGCAAGGCATGGCCCATTTCATGAGCCAAAGTAAATACGTGGTCTAATGTTCCGTGGTAATTCAACAAAACATATGGATGGGTACCGTAGGCTCCCCATGAATAAGCTCCGCTTCTCTTGCCTTCATTCTCGTAAATATCTATCCATCGGTTGTCAAAGCCTTCCTGAAGTTTTTCCAGATATTCTTTTCCCATCGGTGCAAGACCTTCTTTAACCATTTTCTTTGCTTCATCAAAAGAATATTTTTTATCTGGAACATCAACTATTGGTGCGTAAATGTCATACATATGAAGCTCATCCACTTTAAGGGCTTTCTTTCTCAAATCAACATATCGATACATCAGATCCATATGCTCGTGAACTGTTCCTATAAGATTATCGTATACACTTTCCGGCACATTTGCAGAATCCAGATACATCGCTCTTGTGGATGAATAGTTTCTCACATCTGCGAAAAAACATGCCTGTTCTACATTTGCATTGAATGTAGCAGCAATTGTATTTTTCATGCTGCCATAAGTATTGTATACTCCCTTAAATACTTTCTTTCTTAATTCCCTGTCAGCTCCTGACATTATCGGAATAAAGTTTCCGTGAGTGATTTTTATTTTTTCTCCATTGTTATCAATTTCAGGAAAATCAATGTCTGCACCATTATACATTGAATAAATGTTTTCCGGTGCTGAAGACATTTTTCTGCTCTTTGCCAGAATTTCTTCTGTTTTCTTATCTAATGTATGTTCCTTACTTCTTAATATCTCGCTTATATATCTTCTGTAATCTGTAAGTCTCGCATCCTCTAACCAGCTTTTAAGAATATCTTCATCCATGTTCAATATTTCAGGTTCAAAAAATGAAGCTGCCCCAGAAAGACTTATTACAAGATTCTGTGCCTTTCCGGCATATGCCTGATATTTGGCATTTGACATATCCTGATGATATTTCTGGTTTGAATAAACATATAATTTTTCTACCAGGTTATTAACCTTGTCATTAAATAAAAGATAGGTTATTAACTCCTCTTTATTTTCCGTTATCTTATTTTCGTATTCCGGATACTTTTTCAAAGCCTCTGACACTTTTTCGTAATCCTTCTCCCATTGTTCATCACTCTCAAACATGTCTTCAAGTCGCCATGTATAACTAATTTTCTGTTCTTCCCTCTTCATTTTTTTGTCCTCCCTTTATAATATGTATTGCCCCCTCCCTTCGGCCGAGGGCTATTCGTCGGAAACATTTAAAGAAAATGAACTTCGTTCATTTTGTTTCCTCCTATAAATAACCTAAACATCTAAGGATGTATATAATTGCTGTAATTGTAAAAGCTGAAAATAATGTAGTCAAAACAATTACACTGCTTGTAAGAGTTCCTTCTGATTTCATATTTTTCGCCATTATGTATGAGCTTGGTGTAGTCGGTGAGCCAAGCATTATTACTATTGCCATTAACTTCTGGTCTCTAAATCCAAGTGCTATTGCAATGGGAAGGAATATAACTGACCATCCCACAAGCTTTAATGCTGTGGCAATGACTGCCGGTTTTACTTTTTCAATCGCTTTTCCTATTTCAAAGCTTCCACCTATAGCCAACAGTGCAAGAGGTGTAGTTATTTTTGCCAGACTTCCAATTGTGTTATCAATCATAACAGGAAATTTTACTTTCAATGCGGACAAAATCACACCAATTACTATTCCCAAAATAATAGGATTTGTTACTATTCCCTTTAAAGTTTTCGCAAGGGTGTTTTCCTGAGATGCGCCTTTTTGAGGACACTCCACCGTAAGTATTATTACGGAATAAATGTTGTAGATTGGCACTGCCCCGATTATCATAAGGGGAACCATGCCTGTAGTTCCGTAAATATTTAATACAAACGCTGCTCCCAATATTGCTGCACTGCTTCGGTATGATGCCTGAACAAATTCTGCTACGATACTCTTGTCCTTCAGCAAAAGTTTCGCCCCTATGGTTGTTCCAAGACAGCACACTATAGTTACGATTGCGCAATAAAGAACATATTTTACCTCAAAATTTTCTGCAAAATCGTTATTCATCATGTCTTGAACGAGGAGCAATGGCAATGTAACCGTGAAGGTGATTTTATTTGCGGATTTAATAAATCCTTCAGTTATCCAGCCCCATTTTTTAAATATGTATCCTGCAACAATTACGAAAAATACAGGTAATGTTGCATTTAAACTATATATAAGATTATCCATTTTTATTCGCTTTCCTATGTTATGTCGTTTTATTTATTATCTGCCAAAATTTGTCTTTGCATTTCCGGATTAAACTTTCCTTCCCTTAACATTTCGATTTCGTATTTGTAAGGCGCATATGCCTTCTTTTTATTTTCTTCATCCTTAATATAAGGAGTTTCAAGAATTTTTGGAACATTCTCAAACTCTTTCAGATAAACAATCTCTTTTAAAGTGTCAAAACCAATGTTTCCAAAACCGATATTTTCATGTCTGTCTTTTGATGCTCCGCATGTATTTTTGCTGTCGTTAATATGGAACACGGCAATCTGATTCTTTCCAATGACTTTGTCAAACTGTTCCAATGTTCCGCTTAAATCATTCACCAAATCATATCCACTGTCATTTACGTGACACGTATCAAAGCACACGCGCAACTTGTCATTATGAACTACTCCGTCATATATTCTGGCAAGTTCTTCAAAGTTTCTTCCTATTTCACTGCCTTTTCCTGCCATTGTTTCAAGTGCAACATAAACGTTAGTGTCTTTTGTCAGAACGTTATTTAATCCATTTACAATCTGATTGATTCCTGCATCTACTCCTGCGCCAACATGGGAACCGGGATGTAAAACCATAACCTTACTGCCCATCGCCTCTGTTCTCTCTAATTCTGTCGCCAAAAACTTTTCCGCAATTTCGTATGTTTCAGGCTTAATGGTATTACCTAAATTTATAATATATGGGGCATGAATAATAATCTCTTCAATATTATGCTCATTCATGTATTCCCATGCCTCTTTTATTTTTAATTCGCTAACATCTTTTCTTCTCGTATTTTGTGGTGCCCCCGTGTATGCCATAAATACATTTGCTCCGTATGAGTATGCTTCCTTAGCCGAACCTAAAAGCATATCCTTTCCACTCATTCCAACATGTGATCCTATCTTTAACATTTTTATATTCCTTTCATTCCTATAGTCTTTGTCAATGCCTTTTTAATATACCACACCTGCTGTATTTTTTCTATTTTCTTTGCTATACTTTATAGAAGGAGGCTTTAATATATGAAAGACATTGTTATAAAGAAATTTTTCGAAATAGATAAAAATTTATTTGATATATGTTACAACGAAACATGGCAGTTATGTTGTAAGTTTGACGGCATTAATGATCACCCAAATTTTCTTGAAGATGACTTTTTATTGTACACAGATAAGCCCTGCCTGTACTATGCCATTGATGTTTCCACGGACACTCCCGTAGGACATCTTGCATTATATATGGAGGGAGACGACACTGTTGAAATCAATTTGCTAATTCGTCCTCAATACAGGAAGCATGGAATTGCCAGAGAATTATTTAACCTGTTTTTGTTAGATTACAAAGGTTATACTGTTTCTCTCCCTGTTTCTTCTAAAAACAAATCTGGTATAGCAATCGCAAAACATTTCGGCTTTGAATATGATTCAACTGAACATTTAATGGAATTAAATCTTGATGGTTGTTCCGATATTTCAACCTCTAAAATTACTACTAAATACAGTAATCAGACATTTTTTGCCTATGCCGCAGATATGAATGTAGGAGTTTGCAAGACCGAGGTTATTGCCAAAGATGTTGTGTGCCTTTATGATATTCAAATTTTTGATGAATATCGTGGTTGCGGATATGGTACCGAGATGCTAAAAGCTGTTTTGGATGAATTATCCAAAACATACTCCCGGGCTATTCTTCATGTGTCAAAAGAAAATGTTATCGCCTGTAACCTATATGAGAAACTTGGGTTTAGAATTGTAAAAAGTTGTACTTATTATAGATATGAGGTGGAGTAGAAAGTTTTTAGTGAGAGTACAGTATTGATTTGATTTTGAACTTGCTTTTGCCCGTAATTTTGTTGGTTGAGAGTTTGTGCTTGGGATGAATACACCAAAAATTTTATTTTAGCTTTTTTCTGCCCGTAATTTCGTCGGTCGTTATCTTGTACTGGGGATGGATACACCACAAATTTCATTTTAGCTTTTTTCTGCCCGTAATTTTCTCGGTTATTATCTTATCCTGAAGTTTAGTACACCACAGATTCCATTTTAGCTTGTTTCTGCCCGTACTGTTTGTGGATTGAGAGCTTATACCGGAGATGAGTACACCACAAATTTTATTTTATCTCAATTATCCACCTGCTCGCGCCACAAAAAAAGTGTCCTATTTATGATTCCATAAATGCAACACATTTTTATTCTAGTACGTAAACAACTGTGTCCAATATGTTCTTCCATTACTTCCTACATAATAGGCAACACCTATATTCTTAAAATTAGGATTTAGAATATTTGCTCTGTGTCCTGAACTGTTCATCCAACCATTCATAACTTCTTCCGGACTTCTCTGTCCCCAGGCAATGTTTTCTCCTGCTCCCCTGCCGGTGTTGTAGTTAAATTCCCTCCTGTAGGCGGCTTCAATCCTAAACTGCCTCCACATACACCTACAATTGCTGTTATTATTACTGCTATAATTGATTGTTTAATTAGTACCTCCATTTCTTAGTAACGCGTTACAAATGTTACAAAAATGTTACAATCAAATACTAGCACACAGCCCATGGAGTTGCCACCCACAAAATATGGAAGGGCTGTTATTATCTTGAATTATTGCGTACAATAATTTTGTTATGGAACTATTTTATCTAAGCTGGTTATAATCTGTTATTTACCAGACCTTTCAATTATATACAATTCTTCTACAATACCTGTATAGAAAAAGCCGTAGTCTGTGGAGGTATACTCCGGGTCATTGCCGCTGAAAAAATAGCACTTATCCATGCACCTCTTTGTATGCAACAGGCACATGTATTTTGACCAAACGAATTAAACACCCTTGTATTTGGGCTGATATTTAACCTTATTTGTCTGTCAAATCTGTTACCTGTATTGGATTCAGTATTATATGACAATGAATTTAAACAGTTCGCAGGATTTTATTTACATCCTAACTGCCAGAATGCCACTGCACTTGCAGCGGCCACGTTCAGAGAATCAACTCCGTGGGACATTGGTATTTTTACTGTGTAATCACAATTTTCAATTGTCTCATTAAGTAGTCCTTCTCCTTCTGTTCCAAGAATTATTGCCAGTTTTTCTTCTGACATTAACTGCTCATTATCTATGCTTACGGAATTATCAGTAAGTGCCATTGCTGCGGTTTTAAAACCAAGGTTCTTCATGGTTGTCATTCCGTCCTCCGGCCAATTGTCATCAGGATCAAAAAATGTCCACGGCACCTGAAATATCGTACCCATACTGACTCTGATTGCCCTGCGGTATAGCGGATTGCTGCATCCTTTTGTAAGAAGAACCCCATCAATTCCAAGAGCTGCTGCAGAGCGGAAAATTGCCCCAACATTTGTTGGATTCATTACATTTTCAAGTATGGCTATTCTCTTTGCCCCACTGCAGATTTCATTTACGCTTTTCATTTCAGGTCTGTGCATGGCACAAAGCATACCTCTTGTCAGTTTAAATCCGGTAAGCTTAGTTAATACATCAAACTCTGCTGTATATATTGGAATTTCACCACATCTCTCAAGAATTGATTTTCCCTCACCATTTATGTGCTTATGTTCTATCAATACTGAAATTGGAACACATCCAAAATCCAGGGCTCTTTCTATAACTTTTGGACTTTCTGCTATAAAAATACCACCGTTTTTTCCAAATCCATTTAATAATTCTGCCTCTTTAAGACGGGCATATATATCCAGTTCTTTGGCATCAAAATCTGTAATTTCTATAATATTCACTTTTACCTCACTCCCCTACACTTCTTTGTAGTATACACATATGTCTTCGTAATTGCCGTCCTTTAATCTAAATCCTTTTGGAATTGTTCCAAGACACTTAAATCCTAGTCTTTCATATAAATGTTTTGCGTGAACATTGGTTGCCACAACGGCATTAAACTGTAATATTCTAAAGTCTGCCTCGTGTGCTTTATGAATGCAGTCGCGAACCAATTTTTCTCCAATATGCTGTCCTCTGATTCCTAATGACACAGCAAAACTTGCATTACTTATATGTCCGCAACGTCCCACATTGTTTGGATGTAGTATGTACAACCCAAGAATCACTCCTGTATTTTTATCCTCAGCCACACCACAGTATGTCTGGGAATCAAAAAAGTCTTTTCCATTCTCATCAGTCAGATATTCCTCCTGAGGGAATGCTACTGCCTCCTCAACTACTTCATTCCAAATGGATATCATTGCCGGAATATCCTTGTCCGTATATTTTCTTACTTCAATATTCATTTCCATAATTCTGCCTCTCGCTTTCATGATATTTACCTGTATATATTATATCTTATTATGAAAAAAAAAAAACTTTTTTAGCCTTTAGTTAAAGTTGAATTTTGTTTTCATATCTTCTATAATTTTTATATAATAAGATGTAATTTACGGAGGATATATTATGGTAAGAATTGCTACGATTGGAACTAATTTTGTTGTGGACTGGTTTCTTAAAGCGGGACTTAAATGTAAAGATTTTTCTTATGTTGGAACATATTCAAGGGATTTCCAAAAAGGTGAAACATTTTCTAAAAAGCATAATGGAAAGTTGATTTTTACGGATTTAAATGAATTGGCCAACAGTAATAAAATTGATGCGGTGTACATTGCAAGCCCAAACAGCCTCCACTACTCTCAGGCAAAACTTATGATTGAGCATGGGAAACATGTTTTAATTGAAAAAACAATTACCAGCAATCTTAAAGAACTGGAGGATTTAGTCTCATTGTCAAAGAAACATAACGTGGTTATTATGGAAGCCATGCGAAATGTTTTTGGACCGGGGTTTAAAGCTATACAGGATTCCATCCCAAAGATTGCCCCGGTGCGAAGAGTTTCATTTCAATACTGCCAGTATTCCTCCCGCTATGATAAATTTAAGTCAGGAATTATCGAAAACGCCTTTAACAAAAATTTTTCAAACGGGTCTCTTACGGACATTGGAGTGTACTGCATTCATCCGCTGGTTAAATTATTCGGACTTCCTGAGGAAATATTTTCTCTTGCACAAATTCTCCCTAAAAGCATTGACGGTCAGGGAACTATGATTGCCAAATACAGCGACATGCTGGCAGAAGTGACTTATTCTAAAATAACTAATTCTATGCTTCCAAGTCAGATTCAAGGAGAAAAAGGTGCCATAATTATAAATAACATTCCTGAACCAAGAGAAGTGGAAATTATATATAATGATAGTACAAAAGAAAAAATTGATTTCGCACTTGACGAAGATGATATGATTTATGAAATACAGGAATGGCTCTCTCTGATTAATGAAGGAACATATAATGATAGAAATATCAGATATTCTCTTATGGCATTGAAGGTTATGGATAAAATAAGAAATCAGCAGGATATTGTTTTTCCTGCTGACTTAAAATAAGTGAGTTATAAAAAAGAGATAGGGAGTTATCACTATTGTATCAGCCCCATACCGGAACCTGTTTAAACAAAGTTTTCTTTCCCCAGCCTGACATTTTCTTACTTAAAAAAATCCAGCCTTTCTTTCCGTTTTTAGTTTTTACATATGCAAAACCGTTATCCTTCTTATCAAGACCATATTTTCCCTGAGGACGTTTTGCTACATTCTTTGCCGGCTTGATTTTTATAATCCTAAGTTTGTCTCCTTTTTTCAAAGTAAATTTGTTCTTTGATTTTTTAGATGCTTTTTTGTACACTTTTATATTTTTCTTTACAGTATACATATATTTTTTTGAGCTATCCACAAGTTTGTAAGTTCCCGTAGCCGGTACAATTTTATCACCTTTTAACTGTAATGGAATATCTGCGTAAAAACATCCTATTGGCAATGCGTAAGGTGTATCCACAATAATATGGAACCTTCCATTACCTTTCACATTCCTGAACCGATATCCTCTCACATACATCAGTGCCTTGTTACTGCCTGTTTCAAATTCTGTAATTTCTTTTCCGTTCCATCTTTGAAAAGAACTGTAATCCAATGTATACGAATAACTGCCTATCTGAAAATTTAACTCTATTGTCTTGTCAGAAGTGTCAAAGTCAATTACCTTATAGCTTGCCCATACGTCTGTTAATTTTTTTGTATATACATTTTTGTCATTTATAAACAGACTTACACTGTCAAAAAACTCATTGTCTTTAGCGCTTACATGGGTCTGGTAATATATCTTTTCCTTAGTGCCATCTCCATCCAAATCATAATAGTATACCTTGTCCTTCTCCAACAGTCTGTTGGTTGCCGCATAGGCATTGTCACTCTTTAGTATGGTAAATAAACCACATAACGAGATTACTGCAATTACAAAAGTTAACATCTTCTTCATGATTCTTTCCTCCTTCTACTTACCATCAAATTTATTAATTACATACACTCCAAGTGCCACAAGCATTCCTGCTACAAAGTACTTAAGCTTCATTGGCTCTCCTAATATTATTGCCGAGAATATAACTCCCAATATAGGAATAAATGCATTAAAAATTGCTATTTTGCTTATTGGGTTACAGGCAATCAGCTGATTGTATATACCAAAACATACTGCTGATATTAACACAAGAGAAATTATTATTAATATTGATTTTGCAGTTATGTTCCATCCTACATACGGGTGGACAAAAAATGTTATGATACACAAAATCATTCCACCGATAGCCATGCTTAATCCGGTGGCTAAAGTCATGTCCATTTTCTTTGAAACGACTCTTGTTAATATTCCTCCAAAAGCTCCACATAGGGCATTCAGGAGAATCATTCCGTCCCCTCTAAGGGAGATTCCGGAAAACATAGCCTGCCCTAACTGAATATTAATAAGCAATATTCCGCTAAATCCGAGAACACAGCCCAAAGCTTTAATCTTTGTAAATTTATCGTCTGCAAAAATCAGGCAAGATAATATAATTGCAAAAAATCCATTCATTGAATCTAATATTGTTGATCTTGAACTTGGTAAATATCCCAAGCCAACATACGAAAAACAATAATGTAGTGATATGTTGACAATTGCAAACATTAAAAGCCACAACCAGCTTTTTCCTTCTTTTATCTGCATTTTTTTCTTTTGAAGTAATGCAAATATAATTACAATTATGCCTGCCATCAAAAATCTGATTCCTGCAAATCTGATTTTGCTTCCAAGATCATCTGATGCCACATTTAGATTTGAATATCCAAGTTTTATAAGAGGATACGCCAATGACCATCCTGCCGCACACAAAAATGCCAAAACCGGTACAAGTTTTTTATTTTTAAATATCGAATTACTCATGTCTCTTTTCCTATCATTAGAAAATCGTATTTCAGTCTTTTTAATTATATTCCTTCATAAGTTTCACATACTCCATAGCATTTTCTTTATTAGCCATTATCTCTTTTGATGTAAGTTTTCTAATTATTTTTGCCGGATTTCCAAAGGCCATTGAATTATCAGGAATTTCCATTTTCCCCGTAACAAGAGCTCCTGCTCCTATAATACAGTTTCTTCCTACTTTGGCTCCATTTAATAAAATACTACCCATTCCGATTACTGTATTATCTCCAATATGGCATCCATGTACAATAGCATTATGTCCTATGGTTACTCCCTCTCCAACAACAATTGGAAATCCATTTCCTGTATGCAATGTACAATTATCCTGTATATTAGTGTTGTTTCCAATTGTAATACTTTCCATATCAGCACGGACTACTGCATTGTACCATATTCCTACATTTTCCCCCAGACTGACATTTCCCACAATATGGGCTCCAGGTGCTAAAAATATTTTTTTATTATCCATTCTCAACTCCTTAAATATCCTTTCAGTTTTATTTTAACCTAAAAAAACCCTTTATGCCACTGTTAATAGCATAAAGGGTCATTAAATATTTTTCTATCTGTTATATAACTGAAGTTCGTAAAGTCTTACAGTACCAACTCCACCATTATCTGAATTAAATATCTTAAATACAATGTATCTTGCTGTCTGTGTTCCTATGTTAAAGGATGAAATTGCATCATTCTTATTTACTTGATAATCTACTGACTTCCATTCTTTTCCATCGTTTGATACAAGAACTTCCCATTCAGTAGTATTACCGAAACCTTCCTTAGTTGATGTATTGTAAAGAGTATAGGTATTAAATGTCTTTGTACTTCCAAGGTCTATCTTTACAAAGTGCTGAGCACCTGATAAAGCATATGCCTGGTTTTCGACGCTTCCTGATGTTGCACACCATTTTGTTGACAAATCGCCATCAATAAGTTTAGATGAAGACTCACCATCCTTTGTGTAACCTGATTCACTGATAATTGTTGCACCTGACAATAAATTTGTTCCGCTTGTTACTGCTGAAGACAGTTTTGTACCGGTTCTATTTCCATGAATTTTTCCTACGTAAGCAGGATAATCAATATTAGGTACTCCCGGCAAATCTGTAGTGATCCAATTATCTGAATAATTTCCAAATCCGGTAAATGTCCATGTACCGTTTTTAAGTTCCTCTACATAATGTAATCTGAGAGATTCTATACAATCATATCCTGTAATCTGTTTTACTAACTGATTCCATGGTGTTGATGTATCATATGGATTATCATCATATCTTGTACCCTTATTGTCCTTTAATAAATGGTTGAGACTATCAATAAGACCGTATTTTACATTGCCATTACTATCCTTTGTTGTTGGATATTTTGAATCCATATATGAGAAGAACCATTTATTATTTCCATATGCTTCATAGCCCCAGTCCTGAAGGGATGTATCGTTGGCATAATATACCTGCGCAGTATCTTCATGTGCCCAGTGATAGTAACGGAATCCACCGTAATTTGCCATATTTTCTACCCACCATGCTTTTGATGATGAAGATACATTTCCGTACTGCTGTACAGCATGTGTTAACTCATGTGTAAAATATCCAATTCCTCTTGGATTATTATTCATCCAGTCAACTGAAATTACTATTGAAGAACCGGATGTGTATGCCACTCCATCATATCCCTTGTCAGCTCTTACAAATATTTTTTTAGGTTCCGAACCTGTTCCCCAACGTTTATACTGTCTTGGGTAAACCTCGTAGAATGCATTATACAATGCTTCTTTATATCCCTTTGCTGTAACCTGTTCCCAGTCACCTACAAACAAAGCTTTGAACTCACTATCAATTACTGAATTACCCCTTAATGTAATGTCTGAAATCTGGAAACTATTTCCGTACAATTCTGTAATTTCCATTTTATACTGAGTATATGTTCCTATCTTATCAACAAGATATGTATAATCAGCATAATCCTGATCTGCCATTCCGCTTTCATTTACCGTATCAATTAATTCCCAGTTTTTTCCGTCAGCCAAGCCGTATAACTTCCATGCCTTAATTGTTCTGTTTGGATATTTTGAATTATCGTTAGCAGTTGTAATTGTGTAACTGTAAAGTGTTGTATTCTGTTTCATTTTCCATACTATATTCCCCGGTATCTGAGATGTAGAATATAATTTAGTTTCTCTCTTACCATCAAATATATTTTCCACACCTTCATTTGAATTAAATCCGTTTATTGTAGTAGCCCCGGTATCTATTCCACTTACCTGATCTGTAATATCAATTCCTCTACTTTCTGTAATTCTGTCGACATCACCTTTCAGATAAATTTCAGACATCTGTGAACCATAATATAACTTTCCATCATCACCACTATTTTTAATAATAATCATAAAATATTGTGCTGACATCTGTGTTGTACAATTAAATGTGTATTCACCATTATTTGTGTGGGTAATTCCACCATTATCAATATCTGAAACAGTTGTCCAGTTTTCACCATCCATTGATGCATATACTGCCCAGCTGTGAGGATCTCTATGCTTATATGCGGATGCATCCCCTGCTAATACAAATGTGTAACTCTTAAGTGTAACTGCTCTCTTCATTTTCCATGCAATAGTGATTGCCGGAGCATCATTTGTAAAGAACTTTGTATTAACATTATTGTCAAATAATTTTTCTATTCCTTCGTTGTTACTTGTATTTCCTTTGGTTGATGACAATTTATCATCAATACCATCCAAATATGGTGTAAGTGAAATGTCACTTGCTACCTGAGAATCAGCTGCTTCCTCCTGAACCCCCGGATTCTTTACTACATGAGATGTATCTTCCGGTGCCTTAGTTGGAGCTTCCGTTGGCGCTACTGTTGGTGCATCTGTCGGAGCCTCTGTTGGTGCATCTGTCGGAGCCTCTGTTGGTGCTACTGTTGTAGCTACATTATCTTTTGTTACTTTAAAATCAATTGTAGCTTTATCTGACTCATATCCATTTTTTTCTGCTGTTACGGAAATTTTATAATCTCCTACTGTTGTAAAATATTTTGAATCACAATTATAGAATCCTGCAACAATTCCTGATTCAATTTTTGTATCATTTATATAGAAGTTATATGTAACTCCCTCTTCCATTGCCCATGCAAAATAGAATGGCAAATCCTTGTTTCCTGCAAATGTTAATCCTATCGGTGCTGCAGGTTTATTAGGATCCGCTGTTGTTGGAGCTACCGTTGTTGGTGCTTCTGTCGGAGCCTCTGTTGGTGCTTCCGTTGGAGCCTCTGTTGGGGCTACTGTTGGGGCTTCCGTTGGGGCCTCTGTTGGTGCTACCGTTGGGGCCTCTGTTGGTGCTACCGTTGGGGCCTCTGTTGGCGCTTCCGTTGGGGCTACTGTTGGGGCTACCGTTGGAGCCTCTGTTGGTGCTACAGTTGGTGCCTCTGTTGGCGCTACTGTCGGCGCTTCCGTAGGTGCTGCTGTTGGGGCTACTGTTGGGGCCTCTGTCGGAGCTTCTGTCGAAGCCTCTGTTGGGGCTACTGTAGGGGCTTCCGTTGGGACCTCTGTTTTTGGTTCTACAACTGTAGTTGTAATAACTGCACCATTTGCGGTTGTAGGAGCAACTGTTGTAGATGTCTGTGCATTTCCTGATGTTTGCTGTTCCCCTTTATTATTTTTTACCGTTACCTTTACTTTGTATTTCTTCTTGTTGTATGTAGCTTTTATTACTGCCTTTCCGGCTTTTTTAGCTTTAATTACAATTTTGTTTTTTAATTTTCCTTTTTTCTTAATGGAAACTACTTTTTTTCCTTTTACTACTTTCCATTTAACCTTTTTACTTACATTTTTTAATTTAACAGTTTTCTTTTTCCCAACTTTTAGACTTACTTTCTTTTTACTCAGCTTTACTTTTTTAGTAGCTGCATAAGTTGGTACTTCTGAAATTGGCATGTAAGCTCCTGCCACGGCAATTACAAGTACAATTGCTAGTATTCTACTTTGTAGCTTTTTCATGTTTTAACTCCTCCTATTTTTTGTTCATATTTTTAACTTTAACATACACAAAAACCCCTTTCTAGGTACCATTTGTTATAAAGGTGTCATAATTTTATTTTTTACTTTGTAATTTACACCATTATATATTCGCTCAACATTTCTTTCACATTGATTTCTATTTCACTTGCGATTTCAATACATTGATTTTTTTGAGCCCTCCATTAGTACCAACTTCAATCAATTCTTTTATCCCCGGATTACTGCCATTTCCTGTAATTGTGGTGGTATGTTTTCCGTTTTCCGTATTTTAGACGTGTAATAGATAATATTTTGTCTATTATATTATCATTATTTTGTTTTATTTATAAGTTTATACCTCTTGTTAAATTACGACTTTAAAATGTTAATGCCGGTTTCTTTCAACCCTACATTTCTATATATCGACATATCATTTTTTATACAATTATGTTAGTATATTCTCATATGTCTATGCGGACAAATTTTATTTTACTATATGAGGAAAAACAGTTATGAAAGAACGAAAAACCTGGATTGATGCCACAAAATCTATTGCAATAGTTTTAGTAATATTAATTCATTCTTTACAGGAGGAATATTCATTTTATCCACCTGATTTAAACAAGCTTAGTACAAAGCATGAACTTTTTGCATTAATATTATTTACCATAGGTAGAATTGGCGTTCCACTGTTTTTAATGTGTACGGGATTTCTTTTGCTTGGAAGAGATTATAATGATAAAACTACGAAAAGATTTTGGAAAAGAAATGTTTTAGGATTGGTTATTACCTGTGAAATATGGATTGCATTGTACAATATATTTTTAATCCTTCATGGTGATGAAGAATTCTCCATTTTGACCTTTTTTAAAACAATGACATTTACCACACCTGTTAATTTTACCCATAATCCAACCTGGTATATTCCTATGATTATCGGGGTGTACATATTTATTCCATTTTTATCGTCAATACTGGCAAAGTTTGACTGGAAACTTTTAAGAATACCATTCGCAATAACAACATTTTATTTATTAGTGCTACCGGTTATAAACAATGTACTCTTAGCTTATAAAAAGGAACCCGCTATCAATCAATTATACCTGAATTTTAGCGGTGGCATATATGGCGTGATGATTATCTGCGGTTATCTGGGATTGAAATGGCTTAAGAAAATAAGCACTCCTTTGCTGACTTTAATCACGACAGTATCATTTGGGTCACTGCTCTATTTACAGTTTATCTGCTATCAGGAAGACTATGAGTATAGAACATGGTATGACAATATCTTTTTAGTAATTATTGCATTATGCATATTTGTTATTGTAAGTAGAAAAAAGCAATGGCATTTTGCAGCACTATGGAAAACTTTAGCCAATTGTTCCTTTGGAATATATTTAATACACAAACCTATACTGATGTTTATGCACAATAAGGTTGGGGGAATAAATGAACCTGTTAATCTATTCATTATATTCATCACTGTCTTTGGAATAAGCTGGTTGCTTGTATATATGCTGGGAAAAATTCCAAAATTAAATAGGATATTATTCTTTATGAAATAAAATGTAAAAGGACGGATACTCGCATGGAACATCTGTCCTTTAAATTTTTTTAGCGGGAAACACCTAATCTTGACATTAACGCTTCCTGTAATACCTTTGAAACGTTAAGATGTGCTTTTTGTAATGTCCACCTTTAACACATCTGAAGGTTCGGGAACCTCTCTTCCTTCATCCTCTGCATTAATAGATTTTATGCCTATTGCATCTCTTGCCATCATAATGGCATCTGCCATTGTGCCTTTTCTCTTTCCCTCTTCATTTGCTTCTGTAAGTATTCCCAAATCCGGAACCTCAATTAAAATATTCTTACCTACATCTGTAAAAATTGTTGGATATGCAACTTTCATTTCAACAACCTCCATTCATACATATACAATAGTTTATTAAAACAGGAATTTTATAATCCCCATTTTCTCAATATTGACTTTGCTAATCTTTCATCTACTTCCCTGTGTCTTGGAATTTGTTCATTATCTTTCACCACTCTAACACGTTAAATTGACAAACTCCCCACATTTCTTTAATATGATGTTTGCGGTGCAAAATATCACCCCAAATATTATAAAATTAGAATTGAGATTTTTATGGAAAGAGAAAAATTCAAATCCAGACTTGGATTCATCCTTATATCCGCCGGATGCGCCATTGGTATCGGTAATGTATGGCGTTTTCCTTACGTTGTAGGAAACAACGGTGGCGGATGTTTTGTATTATTTTACATTTTGTTTCTTGTTATTCTAGGGCTTCCTATTTTAACAATGGAATTTTCAGTTGGCAGGGCAAGCCAGCAAAGTATTTCAAGGGCGTTTAAAACTCTCGAAAAGAAAGGTCAGTATTGGCACCTTCACGGTTACATAGGAATGATTGGTAATTATATTCTTATGATGTTTTACACTATCGTTGCAGGTTGGATGTTAAGATACTTTTTTGATACTGCAAAAGGGGATTTTACCAATGCCGGCACAGCCGATGTTCAAAAACATTTTTCTAACATGAATGCTGTTCCTTCAGAAATGATTTTCTGGACAGTTCTTGTCATCATTATCGGTTTTCTTGTATGCTCTCTGGGATTGCAAAAGGGTGTGGAGAAAATTTCCAAGTTAATGATGATTGCCCTTCTGATTATTATGGTAGTTTTAGCTATTAACAGCATTTTTCTTGACGGTGCAGGCAAAGGGCTGTATTTCTACCTTGTGCCTGATTTTGAACAGATAAAGAGAGTGGGGCTGATTAACATTATTGTGGCAGCTATGAACCAGGCATTCTTTACTCTCAGCATTGGAATGGGTTCAATGACAATTTTCGGAAGTTATTTAGACAAGGACCGTTCACTTCTTGGTGAATCAATTAACATTGTTGCTTTAGATACATTTGTAGCTGTGGTATCGGGATTAATTATTTTTCCTACATGTTTTGCATTTGGTGTTAGTCCGGACCAGGGACCAAAACTTATTTTTGTTACTTTACCAAATATTTTTGCGAAAATGCCCGGCGGTCGTATCTGGGGAAGCTGCTTTTTCATTTTCATGGCTTTCGCAGCTTTTTCCACTGTAATTGCAGTATTTGAAAACATCATGTCCTCATGTATGGATTTATGGAAATGGTCCAGAAAGAAAACTGCCCTTATAAATGCAGTAATTATAATTATCACTTCTATACCTTGCGTTTTAGGTTTTAATGTTCTGTCGGGATTTCATCCTTTGGGCAAAGGCACCAACGTTATGGATTTAGAGGATTTTATAATAAGCAATCTTATTCTTCCAATAGGATCACTTATTTATACTCTATTCTGTACCAGCAAATACGGATGGGGTTGGGACAATTATTTAAAGGAAGTTAACTCCGGCACCGGTCTGAAGGTTCCCGGTAAAATTCGTTTCTACTGTAAATGGATACTTCCCATTACAACTTTATTCATTATTGTGAATGGATTGATTTCAGTATTTAATAAATAATTTACTACAAAAACTCCTGTATACCATTTCTGATATACAGGAGTTCATCATTTTAAACTATTATATTACTTTCTAACCTTAATTTTCTTCACACTACACCAATCACTTATATAAGTCTTTCCATCAACCACTTTATAGGCTCTGACCTTTACATAATATGTTTTCTTTTTCAACTTGCCAAGAGTCTTGGCTGCTTTTTTTACTTTTATGGTTTTTGTTCCCTTCTTACCAAATTTCTTTGAAGTTGAATATCTTATTTCATATCCTGTAACTCCGGCAACCTTCTTTAGTTTAAGTTTAATTTTTCTATTATTCTTTGTGCGTGATACTTTTTTGATTGCAACTTTCTTAACATCTATTTTGATGTTATTGTTTATGTTTGTGTTGTTGCCTTTACCGTTATTATTGTCTTTATTATCATCTTTAACATTATCTTTATTGTCGTCATTTCCCGGTGTTGTTTCAACCGGCTTTTTAGTTGCAATAATACCATACTCGCTTAGATGAGTAGTTTCAAAAGTGATATAGCCGTCTTTAACAGTTGCGTCATACTGTTCTTTAATTTTTCCTCTTTCCACATACACAACCTTATATGTGTCATATCCTCCTAAACTATCAGGTATCTGGAATTTTATTTTCATTTTGATTCCGTTGACTTCTACGATTTCCTGCCCTTTGTTCAGTAACAGAATTTCCACAAGATATTTTACATTTTCTTTTGCAAGACTCTCGGGTATATCCAGTTCACTTATTTTTAATTTATAGTTCTCATCCATAAGTTTTTCGAAGATTACACTTCCCTTTATACCATCTATGGATGGAATTTCTTTAGTTCCTTCAAAGTAATTCGGATCCTTTGCCCATGTTGCATATAATGTAATGTTTCTATACATACCTGTGTTCTCAATCAGACCATCTTTTTCGAAATCAGACTCTCCGTATTTCCAATCTCTCCAATACATATATTTGTAATCTTTTCTTGAACCGTCTTCCTTAGAATTCCATCCATTAAAAATGTAACCTTTCCTTTCAGGAATATACTGGAATATTTTCATGAGTGATGTACTATCAGCTCCACCAAGATAGTCGTACTGCTTCGATTCTTCCCCTTCAATTGTTCCACCATTTGCATTTAATGTTAACACATATGAATTTGGTCTTTGATCTTCCGGAATGTCAGGGTCGTTTAAATGCCCCTTCTCATCTACTCCATAGAAATTAAGGCTTTTATACACTGCAGAAATACTTATTGCATCTGATTCGGTAAAATAAGATTTATCTATTGATGTTATAAATTTTCCACCATAATCCCAACCACAAAATGTGCATCCTTCTCTTTCAGGATTATACGCTGATAAATCTACAGTCTTAAATTCTGCCGAATCTATTTTCAGCCTGATTTTGTTTTTTTGCATAATTTTGCCGCCAAAAGCATCTATAGTTACGTAATACTTCCCTGTATCCTTTAATTCTTCATCAGAAAATTTTGCATACAATCTGCACCCTTTTTCATAGTTTCCACTCATACTCCATCCTGACATTGAAAAATCACTAACATTAAGTTGAGTAACCAATTCTTCTGAATTATAGTTTTTTCCCCAACCTTTAAACTTAGTTGTTCCATTGAACCCCTCAATGCCTCCGGTTATATCAGATACTTTTACTGTTGTCTCATCTTTATCAAAATTAAATCGAATTAGCTTCTCCTGTTCACCATCAATATCTGCATCATAATCTCTAGGTGATATTCCTAAAATCAATGAATATTCACCATCATCACATATTTCCAATGCCTGAACGTTATTTGATGACAATTGGATTGCTGCTATGAATAATGCAAATACAATCATGATTTTTAAGATAAATTTTCTTTCCATAGTCCTTCCTCCTAAATTTTTATAGTATATTTAATTATAACATGAATTATTATTTTAAACATCGTCCTTTTACATCAAAAAATGGACATCTTCCTTCGGAAATATCCATAAAAATTTCTGTTTATGTTGCAATGATAGTGCGCATAAAGGTTGTTGCAAATTTGCATTGATAGAGGTATTTTTCTCCTTTCGTTTTTTCGTTTCTGCAAAACACTCTACGTCAAACCATCTAATCCACAGAATTTTATATAGCAAAGATAATATTTTTTGTTCCTTGTTTTTTTGTGAAAAAACAGTTCTCATACTAATAAAGAAAATCATGCATACTGCTATTATGTTATACATAATTAAGCATTGAAATAACAAAAATATTACTACTATAAAAACATTTTCTATTTTACCTGTTTGCATAAAAATATAGCATATATATGATGTCATACATGAAAATAAGGTTAATGCACTCCAGAACCGGAAATTATATATATTCAATACTGTACTTTTTGAAAACAAAAAATATTTTTTATTAAAAATATTTATTGATAGCGAAATCATAACAGCTATAGATGTAATCATTAACATTGAATTAGCTATATCAGCTACATTTTCTTGCATTATTATTTGCAATTGTTCGTCCCCTAATTTACAATCAACGATTGTCAATAATAAAAACATTGCAGGAAAAATACTGAATAATATTGCAGGTGCAATACTATTTTTTTTAGGACATCCTCTACTGTCACTATTTTTACATTCGTTTTTTCTTTGTTTGCAATCTTTTCGAATAAAGAAAACTTATCTATTATAAAATTTATTAATGTACAGAATATAAATGCTCCTATCAAAATTATCGGAAGAATTTCCATACCAGTTCCTTCCATGATTTTTTTTAAACTTTCTGTAATCATAATGTGTTCTCCTTTATGTTTTTGCTCTGGTGTAACATAATTGATTCCACTGTGGTGCTACTCATTTTTATACCAGTTTGCAAAGTTCCTTCCCCACACTCGGGCTCCCTCCATTTGGCTTCCGTTGTCTTAATGTAACACTAATGGTTTCTTCTCCTGACATTATCCTCGACACTACCGCTTCCTTTATTTTCTTTGAATATTTTGCGTAACTCATATCAATCACCTTTCCTTCTGATACCTATCATACCAGTATGGGAGGTGGGCGACAACTGCCATAGGCTAGAAGGGCCATTTATACTCCCCCCTTTCATAGTCCGGATTTGACTTTGCACTTCGACTGGCGAATGCATTAGATATTGATGTGAATAAAATATGCTCCACAAGTCCTTTTTCCGGTAAAATGATGCCACTTGAAAACATTGCCTGATTTTCCGTCAGGTAGCAATGAAGCTTTTGATTTCAGCCGCATTAAGACTTATTAAAAAAACTCACTTTATCCCCTTATGGCTCTGTTCGGAAAAAACAGTGTGCCTGATGTAGACAATCTGCTTACGTCTTTTTATCAGTTAGATGATGAAGCAAAACAGGAGATTGTTGAAACAATACAGTATAAATTGAAATATCATAAAGACCCTGAACGGGCAGAACAGGTAAAACATATAAAAAGATGGTAAATTTATTTTTGCGAACAATGAGACACGTAGACAAGTTCATTTGTACATTGGACGACTGTTGCAAGAGTCAAATACCTAATCCTTCATGGTATTTGACTGATAATTCATGATGAAACAAGCTCCGGCGAACACAAAATTCGCCAAAGTTTATTTTTTATGGCACCGTTTTGGCACCAAATATGTGATTTTTGTTATCCCAAGATGTAGAAAAGGCATCCCCGAAAATTTCGGGAATGCCTATATTTTTGCGCAAGCATATCTTATTGATTACTCCGTAATCAATAAGCTCGCGTCATTCATAGAATGCCTGCGAGCCCTATAAACAAAGGAAAACCACGGTTTCGTGTAAACACGACCGTGGTTTTCTTTATTTATAGTGAGCTTGCGCTCTATTCACGAGAACACCTCGATTACGCTCACGCTTCATCTCGGTCGAGACTGTCGTCCCATAAATAAGCAAAAGAAAGTCCGCCTGAATGCAAGCATTCAAACGGACTTATTTTACTTATTTATTGTTCTCGTAGTGTCACGAAAATTATTCAATAATTGTAGCAACCTTACCTGAACCTACTGTTCTACCACCTTCACGGCTCCATGGTATGACTAACTTTATTGCTTTTCGTTATAAATACTAGAGAATTTTCACTTAAAATAATCATATTCTCTCTAGTATTTATATTTCTAGAAATTTTTATAGCCATTTTTGTAGCCACTAAACTATTCATACTTCATATGTTTCTGTAGAAAATACTCCTTCGTCATATTTTCCTTCGCTTTGCTCAAGAATTTTAGAAAATTGAGCATAACTTATTCCAAACAATTTTAAATACTTCATTTCCAAAAGATTTGATACATAACTATTGACATTTTCATCTTCAAACTCTTTGCGAATAAATACTGGATCCGCTTTTATTTCTGAATATCGACACACGTAAAAGACATTATTTTTTACATCTTGTACAAACTCTTCTTTAGTAATTTTATCCCAATTATGTTTATGATAAAATACAGTATTAAGAATATTTTTATATTCGAACACAATTTGATAATCACTAACTTTTTTCCCTTGTTCCTTTATGTAGCCAAATGCAGATGACAACATTGAAAATAAGGACAAATACGTTATCATTCCATCAACAATTTTCATATTATTTAAATGAATCTCCTCATTATATTCTTCAACAGTTTCTATCCATGTTGATATTGCCCCATTATTATTTAGCATAAACAGTGGCATGAAAATTTTAATATTATCATCTATAGAATACTCTTCTATGCTCATTCCAGTATTTGCGCTAATAGTTGATGAACCCAATCTTAACACTGATTCCATTGATTCTGAAATAACACTCTTTTCATTTTCCTTTATAAAGTAATTTTTTATTCCATCAATTTTTTCATCGTAATTTTCATAATTCCTTTCTGAACAGGGATCAAACAAATAAATCGTGCAATAAGGAATATTTGTATTTCCAGATATAAAATTGTTCACACAAAATTTTTCCATTACCTTATTAAATCTTTCTCTTTTATTTATCAAATCATCAATTGAATTTCTCTCTGACTTTATGGGAAGCTTACTGCTTCCACTTCTTATATATATTGTTCCATTACAAATATATGGTGGATTAATTCCCTCATATACTTGAATAATCAAAACTCCTCTTTTTTCATCTGTTTTTTCACTAATAAATCTACAATCAAATTTAGGAACTGGTGTTACTGACATAAGTTTTTGTGAAATCATCTGACTAAAATCAGCTCTTTGTTTTTCGATTCCAACATATGCTCCTGAATCACTTATTCCAACAAATAACCATCCACCTTGCGAATTTGCAAAAGAACTTATTGTTTGGCACAAATGCTTCTTTTTAAAATTTTCATTCCACTCTCGTTTGAATTCGACCTTATATCCTTCTTCTAATCCTAATTCTTCTATTAAAAGAATATCCTCTATCATGACTGTTTGTAATGTCTTTCTATTTCCCTCATTATCTAAAAATGGTGAATAATCCATATTAATTCCTTTCGTAATCTATTATTTTATTTGTCTATAAAATAATTTTTCAATAAAATATATACATTATGTATTTTTTATTTCTTTAATGAAATCATCAATAATACTTTGAAATTCTTCTTCTCTCATCATCTTATACATTTTTACGAGATAATTATTTCGAAAAATTCTTATTCTTTTAACAGACAATCTACATATTTTTATTATTTGAAAATGATTCTTTCTCTGTAGTTTTTTATCATCTTTCTCTTTAAAAGACATTCGGATGAAAAGACTTTGATATGCAGAAAAAACTTCTAAGCAGTATTCTAATGGAACCATTAATAATGTATAAACGATTGGTATCAAAAAGCAAATCACCGTGTCTAACTTATATAATTCTCTATATTCAAAAATTGTTCTTTGAATTGTTTGATATAATACAACAAGTCCATAGGTAACTAATAGAAATTGAAATAACTTATGCGCTGACTCATATTTTTCTTCCCTTTCAGCAATTACATCCATAATCGCAATAATAGACAGCACTGGAATCATAATCATTTCTACAACCAGAGAAAAAGTAAACATGCTAATCAAGAATTCTATAATAACTGTTATCTTTATATTCTCATAGACCTTCTTTTTTATGTATCCTTCTTTATTCATGACAGCATTTATACAAGTAATAAACCCAGTAAAAATAAACCAAACCAATATATCTTTTAGAAAAATATTCTTCCAAAATATACTTTTATAAAACCCATAAGTAATAATAGCCACATAACCTATGATTATTGAATATAATATCATCAATTTCTTATCAAACGTTACTTTAAACAACCCTGATATTTGCTTTCTAATCGACTTTATCGACAAACAAAATACAATAAATATTATCATCCATATAGCGGTTGCAATTTCTCTAGTTGTAAATATGCTTACCATCTCTTTACTCTAAATCCTTATCTTCAATAATATTTTTCAATTCTTCTTTGCTCGGTAACACTGTTTGGTATTTACTTGCAAATATTTGGTTATTATCCTCCGGCAATGTCATTTCAACAATTGCATCCTTTTTATCCTTGCATAGTATTATTCCAATTGTCGGATTTTCATCTTCAAGTTTTATTTTGCGATCATAGTAATTAACATACATCTGCATTTGTCCTATATCTTGATGTTTAAGTTGTCCAATTTTTAAATCAAACAAGACAAAACAACGTAATAAACGATTATAGAAAACCAAATCTACCCTATAATGTTCCTCTTCAAAAGTAAATCTTACTTGTCTCCCTACATATGTAAATCCTCTTCCTAGTTCCAGTAAAAACTTTTGAAGATTATCAATAATTCTTGTTTCTAATTCTGATTCTGAATATACTGCCAATTCCGGCAATCCTGTAAACTCTAAAACATATGGATCTTTAAATATATCCTCTGGCTTTTCTATAATTTGACCTTCTAATGCCAGCTTCATCACTTCATCTTTATTACGGCTTAATGCCAAACGCTCATACAACGAACTGGAATATTGTCGTGCAAGTTCTCTTTTACTCCATTGATTTTTATATGTTTCAATCTCATAAAAATGTCTTTCGTCTATATTCTTAATTCTCATAAGAACAAGATAATGAGACCATGATAAATAAAATTTTCTTCCTTCTTTTGTTTTTGGTAAATTTTCAGATTGGGGAAACACTGTTTCCCTAATTTGATCTTTACTAAATTCAATATAAAATTTTCGCATTAATTTTAAATTATCATAAGAAAAACCTTTTCCTAACTTTTCAGTTAATCTAACTGATAATTCTTTTAGGATATACTTTCCATACTCTGCCCTCTCTTTTCCATTTTGTTCCTCTTCCACAATCATGCGTCCTGCTTCATAATATGAATAAACCATAGTCATATTTACTGCTGCTGTAACGCTACTTTTTGCATTTTTGAACAGTTGAATTACTTGCTCATAAAATTTTTCTTCATTTCTTAATTCGTCCATTAATATTCCTTTCTAATTAGGGAAACACCGTTTCCCCAATTGCAATTAACCCGTCAAACTTACCTTTATATTTAATTTCTAATAAACTCGTTTTATTATTTACATGTAATTAACCTTTTTCATTTTTATCCTATTATTAAACCATAACACTATCTACTTCCTTTGATTTTCTGATATTCAGACAACACTAAATCATAAAAGCAAAAAATACTTCCTATAGACAACATTAATCCCATTTCTTTCTCCAATTCATTCATAAATGGAGTAACCAAAAAAGAAACAAATGAAATAAATGTAAACCAAATTGCTATAATGTGTATAAAAAACGAATGGTATTTTTCATCAAGCAAGTCAATTTCTCTTTTTTTCTTAAAATAAAACCGAAATCCTTTCCATACAAGAAATTCTGATAGTACAATTGATACAACAATTATCAATCCCCAAAATATATTTACATATTTTAATGGCATAATTCCACATATCATTAAAATAAAAGTACCAGACAACCCAGATGTCATCACTATCTGCATAAGAGCATAATAGATTAAATCACTCTTGGTAAATTCATTCCTTCTTTTTTGTTCATGAATTCCTACATATATAGTGGCGACTATAATTCCATTAATAGTTATAAAATAAATTAATGAATGTTCCTTAAACATATCATATAATGACATCATACCATAAATTATTGCTATAATTCCTAGAAATAATACCAAAACATAAATTTTGTTCTCTATCATAAACTTTTTGACTTTATTCATAAGCTTCGCCTTCTCGAACATTCGTTCTTTTTTCTATTATATACTCGTTATTTTATATTTTCAACTATCTTTTCTCGCTCCCATTCCTCTTCTTCCATCATCCCCCTCACCTGCACTTCCACAGCCTCAATATTCTGCTCTATCTGATCCAGCGTTCCAACTCGATTCTCCGACTTTATCTCGTCCTGCAACTCCTCCACTCGATAAGCCGCCCGGCTTTCCACATTCGCATATCCCTTTATCTCGTAGTAATCCCCATTATGTAACACATCCCGATACACTGGAGCTACATCCCCTTTACTTGTTTTCCATCTCATCAATCTCGAAAACCAATAGAAGTGTTCCTGAAACTTCTCCTTAAATGACTCCATCAGCTCTCCAAGTGGAGACTTATATCCCGTAATAATGCAACCTTCCTGCAATTCTTTCTCTCCACTCTCAACTTTATTTGCAAATTCTTCCAACAATGGTGCAAACGGTAAATATGACTTGATGAAGTTTTTTACCTTTCCCAATCCTTCCAACACCTTATCTAACTTTCCTAACTTCTTCTTTGATTCTTCACATTTTCCTTCCAAATATTTTTGCTCCAACCGATTGCGAAAAATGTCAATTTCCAAATCTGATTTTTTCTCTTCCAATTCTTTCTGCTCTCGATACAAATCTTCATTCTGCTGCTCAATTTCAATCTGATTTTCACATAACTCTTCATTTTGTTTGCATTGTACTTTCAGAACCTCATCCAGTTCCTCTACCTTTTCTGTTTCCTTCTTTACTTTGTACTCTATCACAGATAGATCATAATTTCTTCCCTTTTGCTTTTCCTTAAATTCCATATTCAGATACTTCATTACACATGATTCTGCGATTTCTCTTAACTCTCCCTGTAATACCTTCGATAAGGTTTCCTGCGTAAACACCGACCGTTTTGACACTTTTGTTTCTAATCCACGTTTAAATCCCCGTCCAACCGGAACACCTACAACATGCATATGGGGACTTGCTTCGTCATAATGTACAACTGCATTTGCTACCACAAAGTTGGGCAGATATTGTTGCAAGTAATCCAAAATATCCTCATAAACATATTCAACATTATTTCTTGGAATCTTTTGTTTCTCCCAAAACTCTTTATCCCCCACTTGAAAAAGCCTATAAAAATCGTGTGTGATTACAAATCACACACGATATATATAAGGGATTACCCCCATGCTTGACAAAGAGCCAAAAACCCCAGAAACACAAGGTTTCTGGGGTATCTTACGTTTGGACACAAGTTATCTTGCGATAACAAATCTATTTTCAGATTGTATTACTCGATAATTGTAGCAACCTTACTGATAGTATGACATACTGTGGTATTTATAGTATTTTTAGTCCGATTTTATACTATGTTTTATTACAGTTTGTACTATCTGTATGTATTTTTAAAAATTATTAAGTGCATTTTAAGTGCATGAGTGTCATGATTTCTTACTTTCAAATATCAAATATTTAACCTTGATTTTCACATAATATTTTTTCCAGTTATCTACAAATATTATTAAATTATTGCCATCATATGATAACTGTATTTATATATCCATTTTAATCTAAAGCTAGCCTCACATTAATGTATACAAAGGATTGGTTTTCGCCAATCCTTTATATAATTATTGCTTTATAACAGTGTATTTTTTTAGGCCAATTTGTTTAGATATTTTCTTTGCTTTTTTACACTTTTCAATTCTAATATTTTTAAGTTTTGGGCAAGCAACAATTTTTACCTTATTAAGCTTATTATTATTCTTAAACTTAATGCTTTTTAATTTGTTCCAACTTCTTATTTCTACTGTTTTTAGATTTTTCATATTAGAAAAGTCTAGTTTTCTTATTTTACACTTCTTTATATTATCTAAATCTGCTTTTATGTAGAATTTTTCAAGTTTTTTGTTTTTATGCCCCATCCTCAAATCAGTAATTACACTATGGTCTATCTTGATTTTTTTAAGTTTCTTTAATTGTGATATATCAAGTCTTTTTTTTATATTACACATGATAATACTAACATTTTCTATTTTAGACTTTTTCCCAAAATTTATCGAATCAAAATCTGCACTGTAAAGCGTTAAATTCTTCAACTTTTGAAATTTGTAAAGTTGCAATTTGTTAATACCACTATTACCAATAAATTGCAAACCGATAAGCTTTGGCATTTTATATAATAATTTAAAATTATATATCTTTTGCTCGTAGCCTTTGTAATAGCCAGTTCCGAGGACTATACTTTGCAATGATGTTAATTTATCAATACCTTTAAGATTTATTTTGCAATACCTTTTCGCCTTTTCTTCCTTTGTCAGCATTGGTTTTAGTCCCCTTGCAGTTTCTTCATCTTGCAATGACATTTTATCTAATTTAATAGATTTTATAGTTTTTATTTCTTCATCAGATAGATATCCATCTCTATCTTTGTCTTCATTAATTAATATTTCTCTTAATACTTGATCCGGGAAATTTTCTTCTGAAATATCTATAATATTTTCAGATTGTATAGTTTCCCCTCTTATATTTTCTGGTATAAGCAAGTTTAAATTAAGCATTAACATTATTATTAGAATATAATATATCTTTTTCATATCAAATCCTCCTTACCACTCATATGAAACACCTGCCATTGCATTACTGTACGTTGAAAAAGTATTGTCATAAGCAGAATTTGCACTTGCATATGAATATAATTTGTATAATAAAAATCTATCATTAAACTCGGTATTCGATAAAGATGAAAATGGATTATTGTACATTATCTGTTTACTTAATATTAATTTTGTTTTTTTCATTTGTACTACATCATTATCATTAAAAACCAAGCATTGATTCATAACATTTCTTACCACTCTACCTGCAGCCTCATATCTAGAAGGATATCTAGTTATATCATCTGCAAGAAGGTCATTTACTCCATCCCCATCTGTATCCTCTGTACTTATTTTAATCCAATGACTTGGATCATTACCAGCCAAATATGGCGATATTCCATATGCACGATGTGCAAAAGCATCAGTTATTACGTGTAGTTCCATACCTAAGATTAGTAATCTTCTCATTCTATAATCAAAATCCAAATTTTTATACTCACTACTGTCCTTATCTCCATGTAATCCTATTTGAAGCAAATCTGATTTTTTTATAGCATTTATATCTGTGTTTATCCTTGTTCTATATGCACTTGTAAAATTTGTCACATCATTATATGTAATATTTGTACTACAATCTGTATTCCTAATAATTCTACCTATATAATTTATAACAGCCATATAATTAACACTATATGTTAGAGAATGCCACACTCTTCGCTCATACTTAATTCCTGCACTTGAATTAGTACTTCCAGGTAATATTTCGTCATTATATCTTATTCCTGCACGTACCATCTTCACTTGAGCTTCTGTTAATTTTCCATTTGCATTATTAATAACTAATGTTCCATGCTTATTTTTGCTCCATCTTGCTGATACTTCAGCTGTTTCTTCACAAGTAATTGTATCCGACGTATTCTTTTTTATTTTTTTATTATTTTTATAAGTTTTCTCAAAATCATCATATTTGTCCACTGCATATCCTATATCAATCAGCTTTATTTTTTTATTGTTAGATTCAATTTCTTTTGAACTATCAATTATTAATTGCTTGATATAATCAACTGATTTACTTCTGTCTCGTTGCCATAATATGCTTGCTAAACCTACTACGTGAGGAGTAGCAATGCTTGTTCCTGATGACACAGTTTCTAATCCGAAACTCGTCGCTGTTTTTACATAATCTCCTGGTGCATAAACATCTACTTCATCACCATTAGAACTTGTGACACTTATTTGTGCATTTGCATCTACGGATCCAACCGCCATAACTTCATCATATGCTGCAGGAAATTCAACAACACCATCTTCTTCACCTCTATTGCCTGCTGCTGCTACCATTAATATGCCTTCACTATAAGCAGCTTCGACAGCTTGTTGTAATATCTTTGAATTCTGTGTTGTTCCAAAACTCATATTAATAATATCTACATCACATTCTATTGCCTTATATATAGCTTCTACCACTCTATCCAATGGAGCTGTATTATCTCCATCCATTATTTTTATAGAATATATTTCTACATTATTATTTATACCATATGACTTTCTATCTGCATCCTTTGTTCCGCAAATAATAGATGCAATAGCTGTACCATGCCCAGTAATATCATCAAAAATTGGATTTACATTTTCTTCTGATGGAACCAAGTTATATCTTTCTTTAACACTTATTCCATCACATACATCAATTCCAGAATCAATAATTGCAATTTTTATTTTATCCTCTGCTACAATTTCATCACCATTATCATTTACATTTATCATATTTAAATTCCAATCGTCTGATACAGCTTCAGGATCTACATAGTTCTCATTCCAACTAGCTTTAAATTTTATATTTTTTTCAATTATAATATCCTCATTTTCTTGTTTAAATTCTTCTACTTCCATTTTGGTTAAAGATTTTTTTCTTATTTTTTTACTATCTAATTCATCATTAAATACTACATATTCTTTTCTAGTTTCAATATTCTGTTTTTTTCGTTCTTAGTATTTGCCACGGTAGTAACACTTGGTAGCATAGTCATTACTATTAAAGTTGCCAAAATTTGTTTTAATATTTTTCTGTTTTTCTTCATATCTCTTGCTTCCTTTCATGATTTAATTAAATACATTGGTTACAATGAGATAGAATTTTTGTATTATATATAATATTTTCATATATAAACACCAAAATCCCCCGAAATATAATAATGGGGGATTTTAACATTAATTTTGTAAAATATGTATTGCTTTGTTATATTCTATCCCCCTTATATTTCATACCTCATTTTTATGCTAACACACTAATTTGTAGTGTGCAATACTTATATATAAATTTATATAATCCTTATCTTTATCTCACTACCTTCTCAATTTTTCTTTATACCTGATATAATCCTTCTCTTCCGTTGCGCCGTCTCCCAATTCAACATCTGCTTTCATAACCGCATGCTCAAATGTTTCTCCATCAAAATCTCTACCATACATTCCAACCAATTCGCCTTTAGCCTGTTGCTCCATATCCGGTCTTATCTTGGCTCTTTCTTCCTCTACAGCCTGTGTATCCTCTGGCTCTATATTTTCCTTTTCAACCTGATATTCCAATAAGGCTATTTCCTTAGCCGTTTCTATTCTGTCAGCCATCTTCTCCAGTCTGGCTATTGCCCTACCATATTTTTCTTCATTCTTGATTGCATCTTCCATTTCATCTAATGAAAACAGTCTATACATCTGTGGTAATTCATTTAACTTTCCATCCACTTTATTAAGCTCGCCTACCAACTGATTGAACATTTCCTCTGCCTGTTTTCTTCGGGCTTTCTTTTCCTTTTTGGAATTCATTACGTCTGCGTATGCTCGTTTTTCTTCGTCCATTCTGTTTCGTTTTCTTATAAGGTCATATGCTTTCTTAATGACATCCATTCCCTTTGGAACCAGTTTACGATATTCTGAAAGTTTTTGTTCATTATTTATCTCTGCATAAGTGGCAAAGATATAATTCTTTCTAAAATCTTCAAGTCTCTTTGCAATACCAGCAACCTTTTCTTTTACGTCCTTTATAAGTTGCTTTGCTTCTTCCTTTAATCTTGCGATTTCATCATTGTAGAACTGAATCATTTTATTTATCAGTCTGACATGTCTGTTGACATTGCCACGTTCAGTTTTGATGTTTCGCTTTTCCATCTGTGAAGCTGCCGTACCTAAATGTTCAGTTGGTAAAATCTCTAATCCTTGTCTTTCATATGAGCGATGATCTATTCGTTCATCGTGTCCGGATTTTTCAAGATATGTGTTGCACATATCTGCCCAGCTCTTTCGCCACTTCTCAACATTGCTTCTTTCATTCCAGTCAGTCGAAGAAACCGATTTACATTTATACTGACGTTTCTTTTTGTCATAAATCTTTTCGCCATTCCCATCGAGAATATAAACCTTTTTCTGCTTGCTTCCCCAACTTCCATCTTCATTAAATGGTCTAACTGTAAGCATTATGTGTGCATGGGGATTGCCGTCTTTTTTATTGTGAAAACATATATCTGCAATCATCCCCTTGTCCACAAAGTTGAACGGTTATAAAATTCTAATGGAGCATTGTCTGGTAACATTATTAGCGTTTTGGCTATACCACGCTTTCTCGTGTAGTCGTGAGTGATTCCATCATAGTCACTGGTAATCTTCTCACCACTTCTGTATGCCGACGCTGCAACAGCAGATTTTCCTTTTCCTCTGGAAATCATCTTTACTGATAAATGGAAAATTGCCATTTGTTTCTCCTCCTTCATATTAAGTTTTCAATGTTCGAGAAACAGTAAAACTGTCAATCTACATTTTAATGTAGCTCTGACTGGTTTACCGCACTCCGCAGGAGTTCTCGGAGAGCGCGCGTTCGGTACTTGTACCGGGAAGTACCACAACTTGTTTGTGGTACATAAGTGCGCCCTTTGCAGGCTCCGGGACCTTATCAAATTTACTTAACATCATTCAAACCTCGCACAAGATCTCTGACATATGGTGTATTAAACGCATATTTAACGATTGACTCTACATCTTCGTTAGTCAGGTCTTCTGCATTGTCCAAATACTGTTCAAGTATCGCCCCTCTTTGAATCAGTCTTCTGGTTCTTTCCTTTCGTGCCTGTGCTCTTTCTTTTGCCAGCACTTCCTTTTTCTGATTCTTAAGCTGCTCAATCTGTTTTTGGATATCTTCCGAAGTCTTTCTAGTCATGCTTTCACCCTCTTTCATTCACTTGTAATTTTACGGAAGTCATTTTTACTAACTTCCGTAACCGTAGTATTTTTCTTCAAAATACTTTCTGGAGCATTTACCGGCTATTGTAATGTACCCCTGTTTTTCCAATTCCCTGTTTAGCTTCCGGATAATTGCGTAAGCCTTGCTTTTGCATATTCCTAATGTCTGTACCAGTTCATTAGCATCCACATATTTTTCTCTCATACTATATTCCTCCCTTCTTTGCAACTCCCACATATTGTGATGGTTATTTGCTAGTTTTTATAATTTATCACTCTTTCATGTGATAGTGTTGTTTTGAGGAGGTGAGAAATCATGACAGAATTGAACAAAGATGAAAAGAAATTAATCGGACAAAACATTAAACAATTAAGAAAGAAGAAAGGATTGCTTCAGGAAGATTTAGCAAATCTTGTCGGACTGAAAGTTGGGACTATTTCCAAATATGAACAGGGCGATCGTACTCCTGGTATTAACCAGATGATTGCCATTGCAGAAGCTTTGGATTGTTCAGTTAACGATTTCCTTCCTACAGAAGATGGTTTTTACCACGCCGTAGTGGACGGATTTTATGAACATGGTCTTGATGTCTATATCGATTGGCTTAAACTTTCAAAGTTTGAATGTGAATCTTGTAAAATCAAGAAAGATAGTGGTGAAGAAATTTCATCCTATTTATTAAAGATTGATAATCAAACTTACCCTGTAAGTGAAACTGAATTATCGCGAATAATGGATTTTCAGAAAGAACAGTTCAAACTTATCGTCAAACAGATTAAGGAATCTTCCACCAAGCAATAAGGGTGGATAAATGCCAGTATACAAAGACGAAGAACGAAATTCGTGGTTTGTCCGATGTTATTACACGGACATTCACGGAAAAGAAAACAAGCCTTTAAAAGAGGTTTCAAATTACAGAGAGATGCAAAGAACTGGGAAAATGATTTTCTAAAACAGATACACGGAAGTTCAGATATGACGTTTCAGTCGTTGTATGATATCTACATTAAAGATATGTGTTCTCGTTATAAGGATAATACGGTTGATGGGTACAGAACAGTATTCAGAAAACTTATTCTTCCCTACTTCGGCGAAAAAGCGATAAACAAGATTACTGCAAAGGATATCAGAGCATGGCAGACGGAAATGATTAACAAAGGTTATTCGGATGCCTATCTCTTACGAATTAACAATATGATTGTTTCAATTTTAAACTTTGCAGTCAACTACTACGACCTTCCCTCTAATCCATGCCACAAGGCTGGCTCAATGGGGAAGCGTACAACTGTTGTAAACTTCTGGACTATTGAAGAATATGAAAACATTATCACTTCTGTTACCGATAGGACGGCACACATTATGTTTCAGATATTCTACTATTCGGGATTTAGATGTGGCGAGTTTGTGGCTCTGACTTTAGAAGATATAGATTTTGAAAATAACAAAATCTCCATTTCAAAGAGTTTAAGACGTGCCGGTGGTAAAGACATTATCACAAGTCCAAAAACTCCTAAAAGTGTCAGAACAGTTGCCATGCCGGCATTTGTTATGAATGAATTAAAAGAATATGTAGATTCACTTTTCGGTATTACGGATAAAGAAAGAATCTTTCCATTTACCAAAAGTTATATTAACGGATGTATCACGAGAGCCTGCAAGGCTACCGGCATTAAGAAAATCAGAATTCACGATTTGCGACACTCTCACGCAAGTTATCTAATTCATTTAGATTGTTCTCCACTTCTCATATCAGAACGACTTGGACATGAGAAAGTCCAGACAACCCTAAATACCTATTCCCATCTATATCCTAACAAACAGCAGGAATTGGTTGATATGATGGAGGCTGCACACGATAACGGGCATAAGATTTACACGAAAACTGCGTAACACAAAGTGCATTGTTAAGTGCACAAGCAGTTTTTAAGTGCAAAACAAGTGCATGGGGAATTTGAGTCTAAAAACTAAAAAAGCTCAACCCCTTATAAATAAAGGGCTGAGCTAAAGTTTTTAGATTGATTTTAATTATTCAATGATTGTAGCAACCTTACCTGAACCTACTGTTCTACCACCTTCACGGATAGCGAATCCAAGACCCTGTTCCATAGCGATTGGGTGAATAAGTTCAACTGTGATTTCTACGTTATCACCAGGCATACACATTTCTACACCAGCTGGTAATTCACAAACACCTGTTACGTCAGTTGTTCTGAAGTAGAACTGTGGTCTGTAGTTGTTGAAGAAAGGAGTATGACGTCCACCTTCATCCTTTGTTAATACGTAAACCTGAGCTGTAAACTTTCTATGACATGTTACTGTACCAGGTTTAGCAAGTACCTGTCCTCTTTCGATCTGGTCTCTGTTGATACCTCTTAAAAGAGCACCAATGTTATCACCAGCCTGAGCTTCATCAAGAAGCTTTCTGAACATTTCGATACCTGTAATAACTGTCTTCTGTGTTTCTTCCTTAACACCAATGATTTCAACTTCATCGTTTAAGTGAAGTGTTCCTCTTTCTACTCTACCTGTAGCAACAGTACCACGACCTGTGATTGTGAATACGTCTTCTACTGGCATTAAGAAAGGCTTATCTGTATCTCTTTCTGGATCTGGGAAGTATTCATCTACTGCATCCATAAGTTCCATGATCTTGTCGCCCCATTCTGATGCTGGATCTTCAAGAGCCTTAAGAGCTGAACCTTTGATGATTGGTGAACCTTCAAAACCATATTCCTCAAGAATTTCTGTAACGTCCATTTCAACTAATTCAAGAAGTTCTTCATCGTCTACCATATCACACTTGTTTAAGAATACAACGATTTTTGGAACACCTACCTGACGTGAAAGTAAGATGTGCTCTTTTGTCTGAGCCATAACACCGTCAGTAGCAGCAACAACAAGGATAGCACCGTCCATCTGAGCAGCACCTGTGATCATGTTCTTTACATAGTCAGCATGGCCTGGACAGTCAACGTGAGCGTAATGTCTCTTCTTTGTTTCGTATTCAACGTGAGCTGTAGAGATTGTGATACCTCTTTCTCTTTCTTCTGGAGCCTTATCGATGTTAGCAAAATCAACAGCGTCATTTCCTTCAACTCTTTCTGAGAGTACTTTTGTGATAGCTGCTGTTAATGTTGTTTTACCATGATCGACATGTCCGATTGTACCAATATTACAATGTGGTTTTGTTCTTTCAAACTTAGCTTTTGCCATTTTTGTAATCCTCCTAAAAAATAATAAATTTAATAATCTGACCTTACGGTCTTTTTTTACATAGGCTTGATTCCCATTATATTGGATAATGAGAATATTTTCAAGCCTTTATCTTAAATTAATAGTTAAATATTTGTGAATTATTTTGCTCTTGCTGTAGCAATTTTATCCTGAACAGACTTTGGAGCTGCCTGATACTTCTCAAAGAACATTGAGTAGTTACCACGACCCTGAGTAGCTGAACGAAGTTCTGTTGAGTAACCGAACATTTCTGCCAATGGGACGTATGCTCTAACAATCTTTCCACCACCGATATCGTCCATACCCTCGATCTGTCCACGCTTAGCGTTTAAGCTTCCAATAACATCACCCATGTATTCTTCAGGCATTGTTACTTCAACCTTCATAATAGGCTCAAGTAAAACAGGATCTGCCTTCTGCATAGCTTCCTTAAATGCCATAGAACCGGCAATGTGGAATGCCATTTCTGAAGAATCGACTTCATGGTATGATCCATCATAAACTGTAGCATGTACACCAAGTACCGGGAATCCTGCAACAATACCTGACTGTGCAGCTTCTTCGATACCTTCACCAACAGCTGGGATGTATTCCTTAGGAATATTACCACCAACTACTGTAGATTCAAACTTGAATGTTTCTTCACCGTTTGGATCCATAGGCTCAAATTTAACTTTACAGTGACCATACTGTCCACGACCACCTGACTGCTTAGCATATTTGCTGTCAACGTCAACCGCTTTTGTAAATGTTTCCTTGTATGCAACCTGAGGTGCACCAACGTTAGCTTCTACCTTAAACTCACGAAGAAGACGATCTACGATAACGTCTAAGTGAAGTTCACCCATTCCGGCGATAATTGTCTGACCTGTTTCTGTATCTGTGTGAGCTCTAAATGTTGGATCTTCTTCAGCCAACTTAGATAATGCTTCACCCATCTTACCCTGATCATTCTTTGTCTTAGGCTCGATAGCAAGCTCGATAACCGGCTCTGGGAATTCCATAGATTCAAGAATTACAGGATGCTGTTCGTCACAGATTGTATCACCTGTTGTGGTGATTTTGAAACCAACTGCTGCTGCAATATCTCCTGAATATACTTTATCTATTTCTGAACGCTTATTAGCATGCATCTGAACGATACGGCCTACACGTTCTTTTTTGTTCTTTGTTGCATTTAATACGTATGAACCTGAGTTCATTGTACCAGAGTAAACTCTGAAGAATGCTAACTTACCAACGAATGGGTCAGTCATAATCTTAAATGCTAAAGCTGAGAATGGTTCATCGTCAGATGAATGACGAACTACTTCATTACCATCTTCATCAACACCTGTGATGTCAGGGATGTCTGTTGGAGCTGGCATATATTCAATAACGCCGTCTAACATCTTCTGAACACCCTTGTTCTTGTAAGCAGAACCACAGAATACAGGAACTGCTTCACATGCGATAGTACCCTTTCTAAGAGCAGCCTTCATATCATCGATAGAAGGTTCTTCTCCTTCAAGATACTGCATCATAAGGTCATCATCTAATTCACAAATCTTTTCAACAAGATTTTCATGCCATTCATCTGCAAGATCCTTAAGATCATCAGGAATAGCTGTGATTTCGATATCTTCACCCTTATCATCTTTGTAATAATATGCTTCCATTTCAAACAAATCGATTAATCCGATGAAATCATCTTCTTTACCGATAGGGATCTGTACAGGAATAGCATTCTTTCCTAAACGATCGATAATTGTCTGAACTGAATAAAAGAAATCTGCACCCATTTTATCCATCTTATTGATGAATGCCATACGTGGTACATTATATGTGTCAGCCTGACGCCATACGTTTTCTGACTGTGGCTCAACACCTGCCTTAGCATCAAATACACCAACAGCACCGTCTAATACACGAAGTGAACGCTCAACTTCTACTGTGAAGTCAACGTGTCCCGGTGTATCAATGATATTGATACGATGTTCTAACGCTCCAGCCTTTGGCTTATGATGATCTTCCAATGTCCAATGACATGTTGTAGCAGCTGAAGTAATTGTTATACCTCTTTCCTGTTCCTGCTCCATCCAGTCCATTGTAGAAGCACCATCATGAGTTTCACCGATTTTATAGTTTACACCGGTATAATATAAGATACGTTCTGTTAATGTAGTCTTACCGGCATCAATATGTGCCATAATACCAATGTTTCTTGTTCTCTCTAATGGATATTCTCTTCCAGCCAAGATTTTTTCCTCCTTGATTTATTGTTCATTTACTAAAAAATTAGAAACGATAATGAGCAAAAGCCTTGTTTGCTTCAGCCATCTTATGCATGTCTTCACGCTTCTTAACTGATGAACCAGTATTGTTAGCGGCATCCATAATTTCGTTAGCTAATCTGTCTACCATTGTCTTTTCGCTTCTCTGACGAGAATACAATGTAATCCAACGAAGTCCTAAAGCCTGTCTTCTTTCAGGTCTAACCTCAATAGGAACCTGATAAGTAGCACCACCGATACGTCTAGCCTTAACTTCTAAAGCAGGCATAACGTTATTCATAGCTTCTTCAAACACTTCGATAGCATCTTTTCCTGTTTCTGCTGCAACCTTATCGAATGCACCATAAACGATTTTCTGAGCTACACCTTTCTTACCATCTAACATAATGTTGTTGATAAGCTTTGTAACTACAACACTACCATACATTGGATCTGCTAAAATTTCTCTTTTCTGAGTATGTCCTTTACGTGGCATGTTACTTCCCTCCTTAATCAATTTTGACAGAATTTCCAAAATTATACTTTGGAATTCTTTTTTGCAGGTTACCGAATCTATCGGCCCTGCGATTAGATCTTCGGTACTCACTAAAGTTGTGTCCTTGCTCACGGCTTTAGACTTTATTGGCGTATAGCCTTATCATAATTCTAATAACCGTTACAAATCATTCAACCTGTGATTGACTTTCAAGTCACTCCTACTAATTTGTACTATTTACCTGCTTTAGGTCTCTTAGCACCATACTTAGAACGTGCCTGGCGTCTGTTTGCAACACCTGCAGTATCAAGAGTACCTCTAATGATATGATATCTTGTACCTGGTAAGTCTTTTACTCTACCACCACGGATAAGAACAACGCTATGTTCCTGAAGGTTGTGACCTTCACCTGGGATGTAGCTTGTTACTTCGATACCATTAGAAAGACGAACTCTGGCTATTTTTCTAAGAGCTGAGTTAGGCTTCTTAGGTGTAGCTGTCTTAACTGCTGTACAAACACCACGCTTCTGTGGAGAAGCTGTGTCCTTCATCTTCTTGTTAAGTGAGTTATAACTCTTTAACAATGCTGGAGCAGTTGACTTCTTAACTGATGTCTGACGTCCTTTTCTTACTAACTGGTTAAATGTAGGCATTCCTTTTTCACCTCCTGTTATTAGAATTATGTGTTAATATCTTACACATGCACTCAAAAGGGCACACTAATCCCTTTTTAAGCGTGCCCTATCATTATAATCTGTGTAGTTTTCAATGTCAACCTATAATTTTTCTATTTCTTATTCATCACAATCTCAACCTTAAATAAATCACCATCTGTAGATATCTTCATTTCGCCATCCTGCTTTTCCACAATAGATCTTGCAATGGATAATCCAAGTCCGTTTCCTTCCGTGGTTCTTGATTTATCTCCCCTTACAAATCTTTCCATTAATTCATCGGCATCAAAATCAAGAGGCGTGGCTGAAATGTTTTTAACGGCAATGTAAACCTTTTCCTCAGTGCATTTTACATCAACATATACTCTAGTGGATTCCATGGCATATTTGTAAATATTTCCATAAAGATTTTCAAAAACTCTCCAGGTTCTTCTTCCATCAGCCATTACATAAACCGGTTCTTCCTGAATATTCTTTATTATTGTAAGTTGTTTTTCATCAAACTTTTCTTCATATTCCCCTATACTTTGATTTATGAGCTGTACTATATCTATTTTTTCTTTATTGAAGGTTATGACATCTGAATTTAGCTTTGAAGCTTCAACCAAATCCTCTGTAAGATTTTTTAATCTCATGGATTTTTTATCTATTACATCCAGATATTTTTCAGCATTTTCACTTTCAACACCTTCATTTTTCAACAGCCCCACATAATTAATTATGGATGTCAGCGGAGTCTTTAAGTCATGAGACACGTTAGTAATCAGTTCCGTTTTCATCCTCTCATTCTTCAAGCTCTCTCCAACTGCCTTGCTTAATCCGTCACCAATGTTATTTATTCCATCCTTGAGTTTTTTGTTCATTTTAAAAAAGTATTCTTCTTCCAGTTTATAATCAAGGTTTCCGTCTGCAATTTTTTTTGTTCCATCTGCAATTTTGTTATATTCACATACAAATTTAACTATAATTGTCACCACGGCAATGACTAAAACTATAGTCATTATCACCCCTATGATTAATTTATGATTTGCTGCAATTTTCAGGGCAACCAGCATCCATACAAGTGATGCCACTCCGAAAACAATGGTTAATATTGATGTTTTTGTATTTAAAAGGATGTAGGAAACTGCCTTTTTTATGCCGGAACATATTTTTCCTAACAAAGTATTTTTTATTAATGACTTATATTTCAGTCTTCTGACAAAACTCTCACATATTAAAACCACCATTTCAACCAGTATAACCAGTATTATGCCAAGAGCAATCATAACTATATTAACTACTAACTGATTGCTGGTGTTCCAGTAGCTCGCCAATATATCCAGCATTTTTGGTATTCCGTATGCACCTGCTGCTAAAATGAGTATCAGCCACAAATCAATCCATAACTTATCAATCTTATGCAGTCCTTCTGACTCACCTTTCTCTCTGTGTCCTGCCCACACCATCAACGTTATAAACATTGCCAATGCAGCAATAATCGTTGCAATGCATATGCATATAACCATTAATTCGTATCTTTCATTTTCAAATAAATTTTCCGGTGCATCATTGTACTTTTCAATCAGTTGATGAGTGTAGTCGTCATAAGTCATGTTTTTGCTTATTCCAAAATTGCAAACTTCGATATTGTTTAAAATCTCTTCAATATTCTGGGAAAAGTCACTCCATTCCGAATTCCAATCACTTGCATAATCAGTAGAATACTGTTCTTCCATATCCGAAGCAAAATCTCTTAAATTAACTTTTAAGTTCTTCATTATTCCCTTGTCGTCTAATGCCTTTATCTCTCCATATTCTAAAATACATTGATCTATGAGTTTGTCGGACTTATCATAGTCAAAGTCAGAAACATATCTATATTGTGTACCACCTACTTTATATGTAATAGAATATTGAGTATTTCCCTGTGACTTTCCTTTTATGGACTTTTCGTCGTTACCTGCCATTATGGATTTGACACTTGAATCATCATATACTATTCCATATTCCGTCATATATTTTGCAAGTTTTGCCCAATACTCATAGCGTCTTTTTTGTTTTTTACTTAGCGAATCATAATCACTCCAACTATAATTCTCAATTTTGTTGTAATAAGTTTCTTTACGGTTTTCATCTCTATAAATTACTTTAATGTCCTTCGCCGTAATGTTTTCCTTTTCACCTTTTACCAGAATTTTATTATCATCTGCAAAATCTCTTCTGTATAAATATTGTTTTCCTGCAGAAGCTATAACTTCCCTCATTATAACTTTGTAGTTTTCCTGAAACTGATGGGCATAATAAGTCTTCGGCTGTACACTCCAATAATGCTTTGCCCCATACATTCCCGTTCCAAAGCAAACTACCGTCAACACTAAAATCATTACATGTAGCAATATTCTTTTTTTCTTCATAACATTTCCCTTCTTACATTTTCTCGATTTTGTATCCTACTCCCCAGACAACCTTCAAATATCTTGGTTCTTTAGGATTAATCTCAATTTTTTCGCGGATATGTCTGATATGTACTGCTACCGTATTGTCTGCGGCTACCGCTTCCTCGTTCCACACAGCCTCATAAATCTGATCAATTGTAAATACTCTTCCGGGATTTTTTACGAGGAACAAAAGTATGTTGTACTCAAAAGGAGTAAGTTTCACCAACTCTCCATCCACCGTAACCTCTTTACAGGCGTCGTTGATTTCAAGTTCTCCGACCCTGTAAACATCACTCTTATTCTCAACCATTGTTCCCAATTTTGTGTATCTTCTAATCTGGGATTTTACTCTGGCTATCAGTTCCAAAGGATTAAATGGTTTTGTAATGTAATCGTCTGCTCCAACATCCAGACCAATGACCTTATCTGCGTCTTCCGATTTTGCTGACAATATAATAATTGGTATACTGCTGTTCTGTCTTATTTTTAGTGTGGCTCTTATTCCGTCAAGTTTTGGCATCATAATATCAATAAGTAAAAGATGTATCTCCTCTTTCTCCAATTTTTCTATGGCTTCAACTCCATCATAAGCCTTAATAACATTATATCCTTCCTTTGAAAGATAAATATCAATAGCCTCCACTATTTCTCTGTCATCATCACATACAAGTATATTATACATATCATCCTCCACTTTTTTGCAATTTCTCATTGCTTACATATAGGATACAATTCAAATATTAATATAAACGAAAGGCAAATCTTAAGATTTTATTAAGGTCCTACAAATCACAATTATTAACGGTTCTTGGGAATGGAATCACATCACGGATATTGGCCATTCCCGTAAGATACATAATCATGCGTTCAAAGCCAAGACCAAAGCCTGCATGTCTTGCAGTTCCATATTTTCTAAGGTCAAGATAAAAATCGTAACTGCTTTCATCAAGACCTAATTCCTTCATTCTTGTTTTAAGAAGTTCATAATTTTCTTCTCTCTGGCTTCCACCGATTATTTCACCGATGCCCGGTACAAGGCAGTCCATTGCCGCCACTGTTTTTTTATCTTCATTCAGTTTCATATAAAATGCTTTAATTTCCTTTGGATAATCCGTTACAAAAACAGGACGTTTAAAAATCTTTTCCGTAAGATAACGTTCATGTTCCGTCTGTAAATCCACACCCCAGCTGACTTTATATTCAAATTTATCATTATGTTCTTCAAGAAGTTTTACTGCTTCTGTGTATGTCACTCTGCCAAAATCTGAATTTAACACATGGTTTAATCTGTCCAATAGTCCTTTATCTACGAAAGAGTTGAAGAAATTCATTTCCTCCGGTGCATTTTCAAGAACATATTTAATGATATATTTAATCATTGCTTCTGCCAGTTCCATGTCATCATTTAAATCTGCAAAAGCAATTTCAGGTTCTATCATCCAAAACTCTGCTGCATGTCTTGTTGTATTAGAATTTTCCGCCCTAAATGTCGGTCCAAAAGTATATATTTTTTTGAACGCCATAGCGTAAGTTTCACCATTCAACTGTCCTGAAACCGTCAGGTTTGTAGGCTTTCCAAAGAAATCCTCTTTGTAATCCACACTTCCGTCCTGATTTTTTGCTATGTTTTCCAAATCAAGAGTAGTAACCTGAAACATTTCACCTGCACCCTCACAATCGCTTCCTGTAATTAAAGGCGTATGAACGTAAACAAATCCTCTTTCCTGAAAGAATTTGTGAATTGCATAGGCACACAGGGAACGCACCCTGAAAACTGCCTGAAATGTATTGGTTCTAGGTCTTAAATGAGAAATAGTTCTTAAATATTCAAAACTGTGTCGCTTTTTCTGCAGCGGATAATCCGGAGTGCTTTCACCTTCTATGTGTATTTTTGTAGCCTGAATTTCAAAAGGCTGTTTTGCCTTAGGTGTTGCCACTAAAGTTCCTTCCACAATTAAAGCTGCCCCGATATTCGTTGACGATATTTCAGAGAAATTATCAAGGATGTCGCTATACACCACCTGAACCGGTCTGAAATCAGTTCCGTCATTTAGTACAACAAATCCAAAAGTTTTAGAGTCCCTTATACTTCTGACCCAGCCACCTACAATAACCTCATTGTCCAAATATTTTTCTGTATTCTCAAATAAATCTCTTATCTCAATCACTTTTTCTTTCCTCTCAAATTCTTTTATAAAAATTTTTATTTATTCATTGCTTATTATCGTGCTATCTCTTACATAATTTTCTACCCAATAATAGAAATCATCAAATCCAACGCTAATCATATGTTCAACTAAATCAATCTGCCAGCTCAATTCATATATTTGTGAAAAATATTTTCCTTCATACCTTTTATTATTTTTCACTGCACTATTTAAAAAGCCGTAATAGTTTTTCAAAAAATCTGTAATATTCTGCTCAGCGTTATTATTCTTCATCACCTGCCATTTATAACCTACAGTTTCAGCGAAGGCAGATGCCATTTTATTTATAATATCATTTCCAATGCGAATTAAATATATTTTGTTAGTATCCCTATCCATATATATTTTTACATTGTAATCCATATTGCCCCCTTTTGCTACACCGTCACAAACATAAAAAGACACATCAGTATTATAAATCATGTACAACCTTACATCATTTATTTTCAATTTTTCTCCAAGGTTAAATTTTATATTTTCTCCCCAGACATTTATGTTTTGATCTAAAATTATAAGACCTGTATCATTAATCATTGCTCTCCACTTTTTAAACTCTGCCAAAATATTTTTATGAACAATATTTTCGGCAGTATCATTCATATACAACGGTACTTCAATAACAGTTTCACTCTCTGCATTTTTTGTATAACGCTTTCCAAGAGTCTTTATTTTCGTATCAACCGTTGTCTTAGATGCAGTATTTATTTTGTATACCTCTTCATCAAAATAATGGATTTTGCTATTAGTATGCCCATCAACTATTTTGTTAAACGCAAAAGGCATGGTGACGGCTCCGGCAATCAGCAAAATGATTCCCATTATGGCCAATATATTTTTCATTTCAGGTTTCATATTATTTTCCTTCTACTTTTGTAAATGTAATGGTAACCTCAGTTCCTTTTCCAAGTTCACTGCTTATATTCCACTGTGCCTTATGAACGTTCACGATTTTTTCGCAGAGAGCCATTCCAATTCCCGCTCCACCTTCTTTTCTTGCACGGGACTTATCTATCATATAAAAAGCCTCGGTAATTTTCTTTATTTCCGACTCCTCCATTCCACATCCGTCATCCGCAATTGACAGGCTGTAAGTGTCTCCATTTCTTTTTCCATTTACCAAAATATTTCCATTCTCTTCCACAGCTTTTCTGCTATTATCAATTATATTTGTAAATAATGAAATCAGCAATTCAGAATTTCCCTGTATTTTCGCCTCTTCAACAGCGGCCTTGTAATGAATTTTCTTTTGCTTTAATAATGGTCTCACTGTTTCACTTACTTTTTGCATTAACCGTTTCATACTCAGACTGTTAAACTCAATATTTTTCTTATCAATTGAAATCAAATCCATCATAGTGTATGACAGTTTTTCTAGTCTTTTTCCCTGGGTAAAAATGTAATTGGAAAATTCAATAATATCTTTTTTGTCCAATTCCATCGAACGAAGCATATCCGAGTATCCGACAATAGCAGTAAGTGGGGTTTTCAGTTCGTGAGCAAAACTTGCAGTAAAATCTTCTTTCGCTCTGGCCGCATCTTCAAGCTGTCTTATATTTTTTTCCATGGCATCCGCCATAGTATTAAAGTTCTTTGTAAGTACACCGATTTCACCACCGTTTTTTATATCAGCCCTAACGCTGTAATTTCCAATTGCCATATTTTTAGTAGTTCTTGTAAGCTTAACAATAGGCTTTGCAATTTTCTTCGCTGTTAAATATGAAAGTGTACCTGAAACTACAAGTGCTACAGCAAGAATTGCCATGTATTGAAACGTCATCTGGTCCCGCCAATTATAAATTTGCTCAATATCCCTCATTATGCTTATGTAATATTTTTTATCATTTACTTTCAGCACTGACATTGTTTCAAGGTAATGTTTTCCCTCGGTTTTATTAATTACATATAAATTTTTCTGTTTCTTTATATCCTGTTTTTTAACTAAATTTTCAACACCTTTATCAGCATAAATTTTATTCCATTTGTTGTCAAAAACTCTTATTTGCGTCTTGGCATTTCCCATATTTTTCTTTATTGCCACAACGCTGCTTTCCATGTACATTCCTAAGTCTTCACTATTTATCATATTGGCTTCTATTGAAGTTTTGAGAGTCAACATAAACATTTTATTTTCATTAGTAGCCTTGTCCACTTCACTATTTAAATATCTGTTAAAGGAAACATAGAGCAAAGCTCCACCCAGAGTCATATACATAATTATCACTATGCTAAGTATTGATAAAAAGATTTTCCAAAATATCTTCATAAATTATTTATCCTTTTAATCTGTATCCTACTTTATATACAGATTCTATTTTTTCTTCCCAATGTAGTTTTCTTCTCAAACGCTGTATGTGAAGGTCTACGGTTCTACTATTTCCCATGTAATCGCCACCCCACACGTTTTCATAAATTACATCTCTGTACAGAGCCACATTCCTGTTTCTCAAAAGAAGAACAAGCAGATTAAATTCCTTTAGGGTAAGTTCAATATTTTCTCCTGCCTTTGTAACCTGCATTGATGCAAGATTAATTGTAACATCCTCTTCATTTATTATGTCGTTTGTCTTTTTATATCTTCTAAGAACACTCTCCACCCTTGCCAGCATTTCCACTATTTCAAATGGCTTTGTTATGTAATCATCTGCTCCTGCCTTAAGCCCACGAACCTTATTATCCGTTGTTCCCATTGCCGTAATAAAAATAACAGGATACTCCATGCTCTTTGCATATTCAAGCAATTCATATCCATCAATTTTCGGAAGCATAATGTCAAACAGACACAAATCAAACTGCTCTTCATCCATCAGTTTAGATGCCTCAACTCCATCGCCGGCAGTGCTTACACTATAGCCTACCTTCTTTAAATTTATTTTTATCAAATTAAGAATTATTTCATCATCTTCTGCTACTAATATTCTAATCATACAAAATCCTCTTCGTTATAATTTTTCATTGCATAGTTATTTTCCTTATAAAGTTCAACAGATTGCCGGTTTTATTATTCCGACAATCTGTCTTTAATTTTGTATCATTATTGTATCATTTTTGTAACGGGAATACCACACAGATTGCCATTTTCCTGCTTCCGTGTTGCTTTCCTTCCACCCACGACCATTTTTCAGTATTGAAAAGCAACATTATTTTTCCTTTTTTTCCTTCTCTATTGTTTTTTGGAAGCGCTCCACTTCCTTAGCAACTACTCCACTCATTGCCAGCAGACAAATTAAGTTTGGAATTGCCATAAGGGCATTTGCAATATCCGAGAAATTCCATACAACATCTAAAGCTGTAGTTGCGCCTACAAATACTACAAGGGAGAAAATTATTCTGTACACCATATTATATTTGTGAGTGTTAAATATGTACTCGAAGGCTTTTTCACCGTGGTACTCCCAGCCCAAAATCGTTGAAAATGCAAATAACGCTATTCCTATTGTAACAAGCCAACCACCTACTTTGCCAAGGGCTGACTGGAAAGCTGCAATTGTTAAAGCTGCACCTTTCACTACCGTATTGTGCTTATAACTTCCATTCTCAAATACATACTCATCACCTGATGCATCATTCCATTTTCCTTCTATACTGTCAGGAGTTTTATTTTTGTCCTTATAAATCAAGTCAACACTTTGAGTTTCTTTTTTCGAATCTACATATGTAAGTTTAAGATTACTTCCCTGTAATTTATATGTATACTCAGCATTTTCAGAATTGCCATCACTATCTTTTGCTTCAACTATTATTGAATTCTCATTGCCTTTATAGGTTCCTACTGCGCCGGGTTGAGTCATTCCCAGCACACCTGAAGATGCAATGCAAAGTCCTGTAATCGTACATACCACAATTGTGTCCCAAAACGTTCCTGTCATGTTGATGTATCCCTGACGAACCGGGTCATCTGTTGTGGCTGCTGCAGCGGTTATTGCTGCTGAACCCATGCCGGCTTCATTAGAAAATACACCTCTTGCAACACCATATCTCATGGCATTCATCATAGCTGCAGTAATTGCACCGCAAAGTCCGCCACCGACAGCCTCAAAACTAAATGCCATTTTAAATATCATTGCAATTCCTGCAGGCAGATTTTGAATATTCATAATAATTACAATCAGACCTGCAACCACATAAAATATAGCCATAAAAGGAACAACTACCGAAGATACTTTTGATATTGATTTAATGCCTCCTACAATAATTACAAGAGACAAGATTGTAAGAATAACTCCCACTATTGTCGTATTAAAATTAAAAGTGTCATGTAATGATTCCGCAATTGAATTTGCCTGAGTCATATTTCCAATGCCAAAGGATGCAATAACGGCAAAAACTGCAAATAACATACCAATAACTGCTCCCAGTTTTTTATGCTTAAACCCTTTTTTCATTGTATACATCGGGCCGCCTGACATTTCACCCTTCTGATTTACTTCACGGTATTTAATGGCAAGCATACATTCGCTAAATTTGGAAGTCAATCCAAAGCATGCGGATATCCACATCCATACTAACGCTCCCGGACCTCCCGCAACCATTGCTGTTGCAACACCAACAATATTTCCGGTACCAATTGTTGCCGCCAAAGCTGTGGTAAGTGCCGAGAACGGAGACACATCCCCTGTTCCTCTTTTTGTAGTTCTTGCCTCCTTACTTAATGTGCTTTTGAGTGCATAGCCAAGATTCCTCCACGGGCGAAACTTAAGTCTTACCGTCAGAAAAATGCCTGTTCCTACAAGAAGCACCAACATCACCGGGCCCCATACAAAATCATCAATTTTAGAAATAATCTCTGCAAAATTCATTTACCTTTTCTCCCTTTTTTAATATTTTATTATTTGCGGTTAATAATAATTTCAGAAAATAAAAAAAAGCAGTAGTTTCATCAACTACCGCCTTTGGTATAGTAAAATAATAAAAAACATTTCCATATATGTCAAGTTTTTCACCCATAAAATTATAAAACATCTGAAATTCACCACTATATTATTTCAGCAGTTCATCTTTACGCATTTGAATATGTCGAACAATATGTCCAACATTTCCCTCTCCCGCATATTTTGTTTCATCAAAAAAATTATTATCTAATGTAGACCAAAACAATTCGTTTTCCGTGCCCTTAACATCTATTATTTTATTTAGCTTTCCAACATAAACTTCAAGGTAACAGTTTTCAAGATAATATGTAAAATCCATCATATGAAAAAGTATAATATCATCTTTTGTTATGGTCGTTTCTTCTTCAAGTTCCCTATATGCAGCATCAAGTCCGTTTTCGTTTTTTTCTATTTTTCCACCCACAAAATTCGCCAGTCCCTTATATGGCTCTTTTTTTCTTTTGCACATCAATATTTCATCTGCATTTTCATTATACACTACTATTATATTATATCCTCTCATACTTTCACTCTCATAAAATTTCTTTTCATTATATAAACAACACAAATTATTCATTTAATTACTAAATAATAATAAACCACACCCTTTTTATACCTAGTGCGATTTTAAAAATAATCATATCTTTCTATTACTCTAATAAATATATTTTATTCTTCCATATGTGACTATTTCTATAATTAATGAATCTAATCAATAATATAACATATATTACAGAAATAAAATACTATCATTCCTTTTAACGATTACAACATTAAATGAAGAGGTACAGGTAGCTCGAAATTGTCCGGAGTATTTATATATAAAAAGACCGACGATTTTATAGTTAAAAATTGATTTCCAAATCAATTTTTAAAATGCACTGAGCAGAGAATTCATCAGGAATTCTCTGTGAATTGCATTGGTACTATAAAAATTGTCAGTCTTTTTATATCAATAAATACTACGGACAATAAGGCTATCTGTACCGCCTCATTTAATATTTAAATCATTAAGAAACTTCGTGATTATTTCCTTTGGTTTATTAGCCTTTGCCACAACTACCGCCAAAACAACAATTAGCAACACTGCTGCGATTGCACAAAGCACGATATTTCCGGTCTGCATTTTGTAAGCCGACCATGCAAATCTTGCAACAATAAGTATTGCCGCTACAATTACCATTGTGTAAAGATAAAATCCAAATGTGAACTTTCCTTCTAAACAACATCCATTCTCCGTATCGGCTAATTTTCCTTTGAACGTAACAGGTATGGACTCTGCCGCCTCATCAAACTTTCCCGGTTCAAGGGAAACTTTGATTTTGTTTTTTTCTGCATCAACTCTTATGTTTTTCTTCTCGGCTTTAGAGTCTATTACATTCAATAAAGTTTTCCTGTCTCTGTTATATTCAAACTTCATAGACACTCCTAACTAACGGCTGCATTTAAACAGAAGATCTTCCCATCTTCTATCAACTTCCTTCTGATACTTTTCAAGTAAATGTTCATTTTCAGGTTTGAAAAGATGTTTAAATCTTCCCTGTGGTCTTAAGAAATCTTCAATCGGAAGTCTCTTCTTTGGTTCATAATTAAGAATCCACTTTCCTTCAACCACTTCATACAGTGGCCAATAATTAGTTTCTACTGCTAATCTGCAGATTTCCATAATGTCATCTTTCTGATATTTCCATCCTGTCGGACAAGGTGCACACACATTAAGAAATGCAGGACCATCCGTATAAATTGCACGTTCTGCTTTAGTATGCAAATCCTTAAAACCATTAAAATAAGTAGTCTGAGCTGCGTAAGGCACATCATGGGCTGCAATTATTGCTGCAAGATCCTTTCTGTACTGCTCCTTACCATTACACTGTGTTCCTACAGGTGTTGTAGTAGTATCAGCATACATAGGTGTAGCCGATGAACGCTGTGTACCTGTATTCATATATGCTCCATTGTCATAACATACATATGTATAATTAGTTCCACGTTCCATTGCTCCTGACAATGACTGAATACCTATATCATAAGTTCCACCGTCACCACCAAAACAAATAAACTTGAAGTCATCATTTAATTTGCCTTTTCTCTTCATTGCCTTATAAGCACCTTCAACACCACTCATTATTGAACTTGTATTTTCAAAAGCACTGTGGATATAACTATCTTCCCATGCAACATAAGGATACTGGAATGATGATACATTAAGACATCCTGTTGCACATCCGATGACTGCCTTGTCTCCTTCGTGAAGTCCACGAAGAACATTTCTTGCACAAATTGTAGCTCCACAACCTGCGCACATTCTATGACCCGGGGCAAAACGTTCCGGTTTGTTCATTATCTCTTTAAAATTGTAACCCATTTATTTTGCCTCCTTATCTCTAAGTCCCATATATCTGTAAGTTGGGCCTGTTATTCCTGTTTCTGCAATTTCCATAAGTGTCTTGTAAACACCCTTCATATCGTCTACTGTAACATCTCTTCCACCAATGCCGTACATAATATTGATAGCTTTAGCTGTACATCCGTTAGTATACATTGCCTGCATAGTTTCAGCACCTACAGGGCCTCCCTGTGTTGAGAAGGATTCACATCTGTCCATAACTGCAACTGCCTTACATTTTTTAAGAGCTGCTCCAATCTGTTCAGCTGGGAAAGGTCTGAAGGATCTTATCTTAACAAGTCCTACCTTTTCTCCATTCTCTCTCATCTGATCAATAGCTTCCTTAGCTGTTCCTGCTGCTGAACCAATGATAACCATTGCATATTCAGCATCGTCCATTTTATATTCTTCAATCAGACCATATTTACGACCTGAAATTTTTTCAAAGTCCTTTGCAACATCTAAAATAACCTGCTTTGCATTTTCCATTGCATGTGCCTGGGCTTTTCTTGATTCCATATAGTAATCTGAAACTGCATATGGACCTACGGCAAATTTTTCATCAGGATTTAAAAGGTAATCAACCGGTTCTCTCTCTCCAACAAATTCCTTTACTGTCATATCGTCTAATAATTCCATATTCATAACGGCATGACTTGTAATAAATCCGTCCTGACAAATCATAATCGGCAACATAACATCAGGATTTTCTGCAATATTAAATGCCATTACCATATTGTCATATGCTTCCTGATTGTCTTCAGCATACAACTGAATCCAACCTGAATCTCTTGCTCCCATTGTATCTGAATGATCACAGTTAATGTTAAGAGGTCCGGTAAGAGCTCTACAAACTGCTGCCAGACCTACCGGAAGTCTGCTTGATGCTGCGACTCCTAAAACTTCCCACATAAAAGCAAGTCCCGCTGATGATGTGGCTGTAAGGGCTCTGGCACCTGCTGCTGAGGCTCCCATTGCCGCACTCATTGAACTGTGTTCAGATTCTACTGTAATAAATTCCGTATCAACTAAACCGTTTGAGACATAATTAGAAAAATACTGTGGAATTTCTGTTGATGGTGTAATAGGAAATGCCGGGAAAACGTCCGGATTAATTTGTCTTAATGCAGTTGCTACCGCTTCATTTCCTGACAAAAATACTTTCTTTGGCATAACTATTTCACCTCCATCTTAATTGCATTAAACGGGCATGCCTTTATACAAATCCCGCATCCCTTACAATGATCATAATCTATAGCCTGTCTCTTGTAATCCTTTACCGGAATACAACTGTCCGGGCAAACCGGAACGCATAAGAGACACTGTTTACATTTTTCTTCATCAATTACAGGGGCAACACTTGTCCAGTCTCCTGTAATAAATTCTTTTGTAGTTCCGCAACCAACAATAGTATTACCACGGGTAACATCCTGCCAAGCCACGTCCTGTCCTAATTTTGTAATATCTGACTTTGCCATTATTTTACCTCCTTTAATGCTATTCTCAGTGCATCCATATTTCCTTTTATCACTTCAGGTTTCTTTGCAAACTTATGCTTAAATGAACCTTCCATCTCATTTAGGAATGTTTCATCATCTATAACTCCTGTCACCTTAACGATTGCTGCAAGCATAGGCGTGTTAGGAAAATTCTTTCCTAATGTTTCCATTGCAATTTTCTTTGCATCAACTGTGTAAACTTTTCCCTTATAACCGTTTAAATGAGGTAACAACTCCTCTTTGCTTCTTTCAGTATTAATAAGAATAGCTCCATCTTCACGTAGCCCGTTAGTTACATCTACTATTTCAAGTAATGTTTCATCTACTACAACTACAAACTGAGGATCATATATGTTAGAGTGAACTCTTATAGGCTTATCACTAATTCTGTCATATGCAGTTATTGGAGCTCCCATTCTCTCCGGACCATATTCCGGAAATCCCTGAGCATTCTTTCCTGTCTTAAAAGCAACTTCTGCTAAAAGAAGTGCTGCGGTTTTAGCACCCTGACCTCCTCGGCCATGCCATCTGATTTCAAGAGTATTTTTCATTTATTTTTCCTTCTTTAAACTTTATTTTACATTGTTGTGCAAAAATCGACACAACAAGTTTTATTATAATAAAAAGCATAATTATTTTCAACCATGCATATTTATTAACTCCGGTTCATTAATTCTCAAGTTTTTACAGGCTTCTTAAATAATCCTTTGCATTTAGATACATAACCCTGTCGTCATTAAAATAATCTTCTCCACAGTATAAAATATAGCGGGATGTTATTTTTCCAAAATGTTCTTCAATTTTTTCTGCAATTACCTCGTCAGTCAATTTTCTATACTGTTCCGGTGCAATTTCTTTAGCATTTGTTATTTCGAAAATTGTGCAGGTGTTTTCCTTTGTATCATAAACAACCATATCAACCTGTTCTTCCATACAGTAAACCCTGAATGCCCTGTATCTGTCAGTTATTGTTTTCTTTGTTTCAAGAAGAACAATATCCTTAAAGATATTTTCTTTGGTTATCTGTAATGTTTTCTCTACAATAGTCAACTTATCTTTTTCATTTAAATCATCAACATTTATGTCATTAAGAACCTTTTTAATGTTTTCTTTTATAAAGTAAAACTTCTTTCCCGGCTGGAAAAACAGATATTTATCTGCTTTCTCTTTATCACAATTAATGTACTCCAAAGGACACTCTTCAATAACATCCAGTTCCTCTAATATTTTTACATTCTTAGGATCTAAGCTTGGCAATGTCTTTATGGTATGTTGCTGTTTTTCACGTTTTTTCTCCCAACGTGATTTTTTTACAACAATATTAAGTTCCTCATTTATAAAATCCCTTGTCAAGAATTCCGTCAGACAACCATAAGCTATCTTATCTAACTCATTATTTAACTGCTCAGCCAAACCTCCACTTCTACCAATATATTCTAAATTAGAACCTGCTTTTTCTTCATCTAAAGTTCCACCAAATTCAATATAGTGTTCCAGGCTGCTATCGCCTAACAGTCTGCTATATTCTCTGTACGGAACAAATGTCGTATGAACCATAATTGCCCTGCAGTACAATTCTTCATTAACGGCCTCCCAAAACGTAAGAGGCTCGTTTCCTGTCAGAACAATCTTCATCCCTTTAGCCGCAAATATATCTGACAGCACCGAGGCATTCTTTGCGAAATCACTTATAGCTGTTATCTCTTCAATAAAAACATATTTGAAACGCTTCTTTTCAAGAAGATTAAAATCATTTCGCAAATCAGACATGGTGTCCATTTCTGTTGCTTTAATATACGCACACTTATCAACCTTAAATCCGGGCATATCCTGAATTGCCTGTCTGATCAATGTAGTCTTTCCTGTTCTTCTTAAGCCATAAATGATACATACCTTATCATTTTCTTCACTTTCAAGATATTCATAAATAGTCTTATATGAATATCTTCTTGGCAAATCTCTTACAGGTTCTGTCATTACCTGTAATGCCCCGCCGGTTACAATACTCATCTTAAAGCTTTCCATCGGTTGTATATAGTTTCCGGCAATCTGCTTCTTGACTTTAGACTTTAAGTCTTTTAATTTCTTTTCCAGTTCTTTTCTTCTTGCTATTTGTGAAACAACTGTTTCCAATTCGTCCTTTTTTATGAACTTACTTTTAACCTTTCCATTTTCGGTCCATTGACGGTAATGGTAAAGATTTCCGTTAATATTTTTCTTAGAAATATAACCTACAGGCAACATTGATATCTGTATTTCCAAATCTTCTATCTCTGCTTTGTAATCCATATAATTCACCTCTAAAATATACTATAAAATAATTATAACCTAGAGACATTGCTTGTCAATAGGTTATAGTTATCATTTATTCATTTATTATAATACATTATAAGAAATGCTTATCAGCTATTTTTCTTGCCCAATATACAAAAGGTGTATCAGCAAGGCTTGTTACAATAAATATAACATAACTGGAAATTATTATACTCACAATAGTTTTTGCATCATGGATTCCCCAGAAAGCCCCGATTGTAAATAATGCATCATTTAAGAATTGTGATATTAATGTTGAACCATTATTTCTTACCCACAGAAATTTCTTTTTATCTCCAGATAATTTTTCAGTTAATTTCCACCACTGATGATATGCCCATACATCAAATTCCTGAACTAATCCGTATACAATTATACTCGTCAGCATCAGTCTTGGAGTATTGGAAAATATTGTTTTCATTGCCCCCATTGCGAAATCCGTTTTGTCCGGTGTATAAAGCAGCCACCACTGTGACAATACCATAAAAACCAGCGATGTGGTAATTCCTATGTGAACAGCTTTTCTTGAATCTTTTTTCCCATATATTTCGCTTAAAATATCCGTTACAAGAAATGTTGATGCAAACAGCACATTTCCCAATGTCATAGTCATTCCAAAAGCCCTTACAACAATCAACACCTCTATATTTGCCGCTATTGTTGCCAATACCGTAAAACAGTAAAGCCCCTGCTTTCCAAATATTCTAAACATAATTAACAGGCTTCCATAAATTACCAAAATCGATCCTATCAGCAATAATTCATTCATTGTTTTCTCCTTATTTATAGTTTTTTATATATTTACCTAATCCATGTTTTTTCCAACACCAAAATCCGTGTTTTCTATAAGTATGTCTACTCTTTCATTATCCTTATATTTAGGATAAACATCCTTCATAAATTCTTCTATAACATTCCGATCAGGCTTAACCGGCATTCCGTTTTCAACCATAATGTTAACACATACTCTGCTAAAATATTCAAATCCTATGTCTATGTCATTTATCATAGACACTTTTGTCTGACCTTTAATACCCTGAAGCAGATTTATCTCATCAAAATATTTCGCAATTTTCTCAGGTTCTTTCTCATCAATTCCTTTAACAAGAACACTTTCCCTAAAGTCATAATCAAAGGTTTCAAGTCCAAGTTTTATTATTGTTTTAACTCCAATTTTCTCAAACATTTTTTTAAAATCCTTTACCACATCTTTGTGCATCCAATGACACTCAAAATGGATTATGTCAATTTTCTTTTCTTTGCAGATATCCTTAATGAGTTCTATTGTATTATTATCTAAATCAACAAAACTTCCGGAATTAATCACTTCAAGTTCATGATATAACCCGGTAACCTGAAGCAGCGCTTCTTTATTAATTAGAAAATTCATTTTTTCATCAGGACTTGAATCTAAATGATAATTACAAAATCTGCATTTTCTCCATTTACATCCATTTCCCACAAGCATAACTATCTCACGTGGATTTTTTTCTGTTATTTTTGAATATCTTACCGGATTAAATCCTTCTACCATTTCAGCCTCTTTTCTAAATAAATTACTGTTTTTTTAACATGAAAAAAGAGTGCACTAAGGCACTCTTTTTTAGATACCCGCAGTTTTGCAACTACAAATAAAGTATCATTAATCCCTTAGTTTTGTTTATAGACAGGATGGTTACGAACTGTCCGTTATTTTCTTTTATCAGATTGAGAACATTTTATATTCCCAATCTGTATAAATTATTCTTCAGTTACATCTATTGTTTCTTCTGAAACTTCAAGAACCTCTGTACCTTCTACATTTTCATCCTCTGATATTGAAAGAATTTCCTCTGCAGGAGCTTCAAGTTCTTTGTCTGTGCTTAATTTTACATTTCTGTATCTCTCAAGTCCTGTACCTGCCGGAATTAATTTACCAATAAGTACGTTTTCCTTAAGACCAACAAGCGGATCAACCTTACCACTAATAGCAGCTTCAGTAAGAACTCTTGTTGTTTCCTGGAATGAAGCAGCTGAAAGGAATGAATTTGTAGCAAGTGATGCCTTTGTAATACCAAGCATAATCTGTGTGCCTGTTGCAGGTTCCTTGCCTTCTTCCTCTAATTGTTCATTTACTTCATTGAACTTAAGAACTTCAACAGTTGTTCCAGGTAAGAATTCTGAATCGCCTGCTGTATCTACCTTAATCTTCTTAAGCATCTGACGTACAATAACTTCTACGTGCTTATCATTGATTTCAACACCCTGAAGGCGGTAAACTCTCTGTACTTCACGGATCATGTAATCCTGTACTGCACGAAGCCCCTTAATCTTTAAGAGATCATGTGGATTAATGCTACCTTCTGTAAGTTCATCACCGGCTTCAAGAATCGTTCCATCAAGAATCTTAATTCTTGAACCATAAGGAATTAAATATGCCTTTGATTCACCTGTTTCATCATTTGTAACGATAATTTCACGTTTCTTCTTAGTTTCTTTAATTTCAGCTCTTCCGCCAAACTCAGCAATAATGGCAAGTCCCTTTGGTTTTCTTGCTTCAAACAATTCTTCTACTCTAGGAAGACCCTGAGTGATATCGTCACCGGCAACACCACCTGTATGGAATGTTCTCATAGTAAGCTGTGTACCAGGTTCACCGATTGACTGAGCCGCAATAATACCAACTGCTTCACCAACCTGAACTCTCTGACCTGTAGCCATGTTTGCACCGTAACATTTAGCACAAACACCAACCTGTGACTTACATGTAAGAATTGTTCTGATTTTAACTTTTTCTACACCTGTTGCAACAATAGCTGCTGCTCTCTTAGGTGTAATCATATGATTTGCCTTAACAATAAGGTTTCCGTCTGCATCATACATTGACTCAGCAGCTGTTCTACCTGTAATTCTTTCTTCAAGGCTTTCAATAACTTCATTTCCGTCAACTAAAGCTTCAATTTCCATGTAAGGAATAGCTTTACCTTCCTGACAGTCAACATCACGTATAATCAAATCCTGTGATACGTCTACAAGTCTTCTTGTAAGGTATCCTGAATCGGCTGTACGAAGTGCTGTATCAGAAAGTCCCTTACGGGCACCATGAGCTGAAATGAAGTATTCCAAAACGTCAAGACCTTCACGGAAGTTTGACTTAATAGGAAGTTCGATTGTCTTACCTGTTGTATCAGCCATCAAACCACGCATACCGGCAAGCTGCTTAATCTGCTTGTCAGAACCACGGGCACCTGAGTCAGCCATCATAAAGATGTTATTGTACTTATCAAGTCCT